>Ga0099824_1002108_pt1 | contig 28886 bp, 17 predicted proteins | sample SiratrowhiteBW_FD_76837 | JGI IMG/M metagenome (GOLD analysis project Ga0099824, IMG submission 76837) | Root nodule microbial communities of legume samples collected from California, USA - Siratro white BW | ecosystem: Host-associated > Plants > Roots > Nodule | place: USA: California... | reverse complement strand
TTATATATATATATATATATATATATATATATATATATATATATATATATATATATATATTTATATCTCGCTTTCCTGTGTTTATCTTGTTGTGATACATGAATTATATAATAAACAACCAGGGGGAGACTCACTAAGCCTTTAAGAAATGGTGACTCGACCTAATCGTCTTGAGACTTCGTGGAGACACAAGTAAAGGAATGGTGTCTCGGCCTAGTCATCAGAAGGATCTAGTAAACCAGAGGTCTAGAGGGACTTCAGAAGAAATAACTTAGCCCAACCATGATTGACCATCGTCTTACGGTCAGAGCGGTTGTAGTCAGAATAGAAGGAGACAAAGAAGTAACATGATGAGAGTTCAACTTTAACCTCTATCATAGTGTGTTAGACAAAAACTATTATGTAAAAACTTTCATGATATTTATTGTACAAAGAATAATCATCAATCTAATGCAATCCACTCAATTCTGTTCAAGAAATTCTTATGTAGTTTTAATTTCACTAGATGATACAAGATAGACGAAAAATGATGTAATATCTTTATTTGTAGACTAAATTTGTTACCAAACATAAAGATGATATTTCCTCTAAAACCATATACTATTTCATTCGTCTATTTTCAATCCTTCGAGTTCCATTTTTAACTTCTTATTATTTTAATTACCTTACTTTCAGGATCTAGTAGACGAAACTTCCTTTCTAATTCCTTCCACTGCAGTTCACTTCATTTATTGGATTCATGAGGTTTCTTTTCTAATATATCTTATTAATCAATTTAATATTTTAACACACACACACACACACACATATATATATATATATATGTATATGTACATATAGATGTACATGTACATATAGATGTACATGTACATATAGATGTACATGTACATCTATATGTACATATATATATATACATATATATGTACATATATATAAAGGAAAAAGAATACTAGGTTAAGTTAGAAGTGTCTTGATAAAGAATACTTGGTCAAGTTATGAGTGACTGTGATTCGAAACAATACTTATTAAGTTAGAATTGACTTGTGTCGAGAATACTCAGTGTTATTCAGGAGTTTCTTGAGGAAAGAATAGGGTTTAGCTTATATTGGATATGATTGTAAAGAATACTCAATTAAGTTAAGAGTGACTTGTGTCAAGAATACTCAAAAGGTTAGTCAGAAGTGGCTAGGATTCCAAAGAATAATCTAGTGTATTTCATAGTATTAGTCTTATTACAAGAAAAATTTACATTTACCTACAATAAAATCTATATATACGGATTTTACATACAAATTTAAAATTAAATTTGTACGTAAGTATAAAATAACTTTTTAAAAAAAATATTTATTATTAATAATAAAATATTGTATGTATGTATACTCACAGGTCATAACCAGTACACCAATAGATCATATATTTATTATTATTACTCTTGTTATTATTATCTTTGTGAATATTAATAAGTATAATATTAATGATAATAGTAATCATTAATAATAATATTAATAAATATAATATCAAAGTAATATTAATAACAATATTAATAATACTAATACTATTATTTTTAATAACATTAATATTAATATTAATATTAAAAATAATATTATTATTAATGATATTATAATAACATTATTATTAATGATATTATAATAATATTATTATTAATGATGGTATAATAATATTATTCTTAATGATATTAATGATAATAATAATTAAAAAAATAATATTAAATATAATAATATTATTAATCATAATTATTAATATTATTAATATTTTTATTAATATTATCAATATTATTATTTTTGTGAATTTTATTATTGTTTTTAATGATAATATTGTTATTGTCATTAATATAATAATAATTATATTATTGTTATTATTATTATTAATATTATTATTAGTAATATTATTAATACTATTATTATAATTATGATTATAAGTTATAATAAGAATAATAATATATAATAACAGAGTTTATTTGATGTAGTAATTATAGATTTTGTTGTACATATGAGATTTATGTTCAATTTCTTTTTTTAGTTGTTAATAATTCTAAAAATAATCAAAAATAACGTTAAAACTAATAAAAATAAGTATGTAATTATGTTTGTATTAAATAATTTTTAAAAAACGTTATCAATTTGTTTCAAATGTTCAAACTGCTTTCAAAATTGGAAGGTTTTGAAACTAACGCTCTTAAATATTTATCTGTTTTGACTTTCCTACTGCGGATTAAGTGTTAATTGCAGATCATATAGAAAATTAATTTATCTAAGTTAACAAATTAATAAGTACTTAATTCAAATTTATCATTTATTGAGAATTATCCTAATTAAATGAATAAATGATAAAAGAAAATTACTACATTAAGTAAAATTATTTTCCTCATGCTTTCACAATCACTGCAAATATTATAAAAGGCCACTATGAGTACTCTTCACTTCACCAAATACATTTTTAAAGATGACAACAATGATGCCAGGTTATTCATCTCTTGTTCTTATTTTGGTTTTTCTCTGCAACATTTCATTCTCAAAAGCTCTTAAGGGTTTTAGTGTAGAAATAATACACCGTGATTCTGAAAAATCACCATTCTATAGTGCCTCAGAAACCCGTTCTCAAAGAGTTGCCAACGCAATTCAACGTTCCATTGCTCGTGCCAATCATTTCATCAAACCTTCTCTTTCCCTAGACTCAGTTCAATCCACTGTAATACCAAGTTCAAGTGAATATCTGATGACCTATTCCATTGGAACTCCACCAGTCCCAATTATTGGCATAGTTGACACCGGTAGCAACATTGTTTGGTTGCAATGTCAACCTTGCAGAAGCTGTTACAGAGAAGACAAGCCTATGTTCGACCCTTCAAAATCTAGCACATACAAAACCCTACCTTGTTCTTCTAGGCAATGTCCAAGAACTACTTGCTCAGGGGATGGAAAAACATGTGAATATAGTATTCATTATGGTGATGGATCACAGTCATCAGGGGATATCAGTGTGGACACCATTACCCTAGGTTCTACCCAAGGTTCTCCTGTCAAATTTCCTAATGTTGTTGTAGGGTGTGGACATAACAATAGTGGGACCACCTTCCAAGCCAATAATTCTGGCGTAGTTGGTCTTTCTAGGGGATCCACCTCTCTTATAACTCAATTGAGTTCTACAATTGAGGGTAAGTTTTCCTATTGCTTGACACCACCTTTTTCAAAATCTAGTTCATCTAGCAAACTTAATTTTGGAGATGCTGCTGTGGTTTCTGGGAGAGGGACTGTCTCAACCCCTTTAATCCAACATGAGGGTAAAATATTTTACTACCTAACCTTGGAATCACTCAGTGTTGGAAACACTACAATTCCTTTTGGAGACTCTTCCTTTGAGTCTGGTTCAGAGGGAAACATCATAATTGATTCAGGTACAACACTCACTATTTTGCCAAGTGATGTTTGTAGACAGTTGGAATCAGCAGTGGCAAAGGTAGTTAGGCGAAAACGTGTGGAAGACAAAAAGGACTTTTTGAACTTGTGCTATGAAGCTAGTGATGATGAACAAGATTTACCAGTAATCACAGCACATTTCAGAGGTGCAGATGTACAGTTGAAACCTTCCAACACTTTTATTGAGACTGCTGATGGAGTGTTATGTTTGGCTTTTACTGAACTCCTCCTCTTTGAAACCCTCTTCATCTTTGGAAACCTGGCACAACAAAACTTCTTGATTGGATACGATGTTCAGGAAAACACTCTTTCTTTTAAGCCTACAAATTGTGAGAAGGAGTGAGTTTTGTTTTCCTTCTCAGTTTGATTGAATAAAGAAAAGGAAAATATGTTATTGCTGTTTATTATATTCCATCTATATCTATATTAGTTTTTTTTTTTTTCTTACAAATCTCTTATACTTGTTTAACTACAGTACTTACAAATCTTCTATGTAAAAACTTTCATCCTTCTATAAAGAATAATAATCAATCCAATACAATGTACTCAATTCTATTTAAGAATTCAGAATTAATTCTTATGTAATTTTAATTTTACTAGATGATATAACGTAGACGAAAAATGATATAATATCTTTATTTGCAGACAAAATTTGTTACCTAGCATAAAAATGATATTTCGTTTAAAATTATATACTATTTCATTCATATATTTTTAATTCTTCGAGTTCCATTTTTAACTTCTTATCGTTTGAACTACCTTACTTGGTCTAATATCATTTGATTGATTATTTCTCTATATTTTATTTCTTTGATGATATTTAGTCTAATATCATATATTAGTCTATTCATCAGACTAATTCTTTGTCTAATGTTATCTATACTAGTCTATTTAATTCACTATTTCTTCATCTTTATTTTCCAACTTCTTGTTGTTAAATTATTCCACTTAGTCAATCGAATATTGTCTGATAGATTTTTGGGCCTACACTATATTTCTGATACCTTGATACTCTGCTTTGTCATATTTTTATACTCATATTATTGAGACGTAGTCAATATTCTTGCTAAAGTTTCAGGATCTAGTATACGAAGCTTTCTTTCTAGTTCCTTCCACTGCAGTTGACTTCATCTATTGGATTCATGATGTTTCTTTTCTAATATATCTTATTAATCAATTTAATATTTTAACATGTATATATATATATATATATAAATGGGATGTGACACATATAATTCTTATATTTTACTGAGGAGTGGTTAAAGAAAAAAGAATACTTGTGTCGATAATACTTGGTGTCATTTAGTAGTGTCTTGTGGAAAGAATAGGGGTTAGCTAATATTGGATATGACTGTAAAAAGGACTCAGTTAAGTTGTGTCAAGAATATTTAAGAAATTAGTTAGGAGTGACTAGGATTCCAAAGAATAATCTAGTATATTTCGTAGTATTAGTCTGCCTAATTGAACTTGGTTTGTTGGCTAAGAACTGGATGTAATCTATACAACAGATAAAACAATATAAATTATTGTGTATATACTTCCTTTTCTCATCATCTCTTTTATTTTGCATGTTATTATCATCTACACTAAGAGTTACTGTGAGAGTATTTTTTAACATATTAAATCGCACATGGGGAGGCCTTAAGACAGTCTACTTGTCAAAGTCAAAGTGTTAGAAGATTTAGTATGAGCAACATATTAAATGATATAATATTTTTCTATGTAATAGAAGAGATCTCTATAAACAAGCATTAGTAGATCTGTTATAGTGACTTTTATTACAATGATTTTTATTACTTTGATTTCATTGATACAACCTTCTTTAAATCTTAAATTGAATGTTTTTATTCATTATTTATTAATGGTTTTTGAAATCAATATTACTAGAGCATTTACAAACTAGAAGGTTTTCAAATTTGTCCTTCTAAGAATTTTTGCTATGATTAATCCTAGATAATATTTTTTGTTACAAAAAATTTCTATTTTTCTTACGAATTTTACACATATACAAATTCGTTTGTAAATTTAATATCACTTGTATGTAAATTTAGCATTACGTCGATATTATTAATTTAGATTATTATTATTGGTATCTTTATTAATATTAATATTGATATTATTAATATTACTATTTGAATTATTAATATTATTGTTAATAATAATAATATTATTAATATTATAAATATGATTATTATTAAAATTGTTAGTAATAATATTATTAATAATATTTGTAATAACATTAATATTAATATTATTATTAGGATTAATATTATTAATACTAATATTATTGTTCCATCGAATTCCATTTTCATTTTCTTATTGTTTGAAATATCTTACTTGGTCTAATATAATTTATTCTTTCGTTGAATGATTTTCTCCGCATCTTATTATTTTATGATAATTAGTGTATATATTAGTCTATTCGTCTAATGTTATATATACTAGATTATTTAATTAACTATTTCTTCATGTCTTATTTTCCAACTTCTTATTATTCAATTATTTCACTTGGTCAATCAAACATCATCTGATAGTCTTTTGAGATCTATATTATATTTCTTATAACTTGTTATGCTTTGTCATATTTTTATACTCATATCAGTGAGACATAGTTAAGGTTCTTACTAAAGTTTCAAGATCTAATATCTTTCTAATTCTTTCCGCTACAGTTAACTTCGTCTATTGGATTCATGATGTTTCTTTTATAATATATCTCAAGAATACTCAGTATTATTCAGAGTATCTTGAGGAAAGAATAGGTATTAACTAATAGTGGATATGAGCCTAAAGAATACACAGTGAAGTCAGAAGTGACTTGTGCCAAGAATATTCGAGGGGTTATTTAGGAGTGACTAGGATTCAAAAGAATAATCTAGTGTATTTGGTAGTATTAGTCTTCCTAGTTGAACTTGGTTTGTTAGGCAAAAACTAGATGAGGAACCAATATAAATTATTGTGTATATACTTTCCTTTCTTATCTCATTTATTTTGCATGTTATTATCATCTGCACTAATTCTAGGAAAGAGAGTTATTGTGAGAGTATTTTCTAAATATATTAGATATGCACATGGGGAGCCGTTAAGATGGTCTACATATGAAAGATTTAGACAGTCTACCTATGAAGACGTTAGACTACCTATGAAGATGTTAGACTACCTATGAAGACGTTAGACAGTTTAGTCTTCATCAAAGTGTTAGACGATTTAGTCTAAGCAACACATTAGACCATATAATCTTCTTCTATGTAATAGACAGTCTCTAAAAATAACAAGCAACAGTGAATATGTTATAGTAACTTTTATTACTTTGATCAAATTTTTTTAAATTTTAAATTGAATGTTTTTATTCTTTATGTATTAATGGTTTTCGAAATCAATAGTACTATAACATTTATGAAAGTCTCTAAAAATAAAAAGCAACAGTGAATATGTTATAGTAACTTTTATTACTTTAATCAAAATTTTTTAAATTTTAAATTGAATGTTTTTATTCTTTATGTATTAATGGTTTTCGAAATCAATAGTACTATAACATTTATGAAACTAGAAGGTTTTCAAATTTGTTAAGAATTTTTGCTAGGATTAATTCTAGATAATACTTTTCATTACAAGAGGCTGTTAATTTACCTACAAATTTTATATATGAACAAATTCCTATGTAAATTTAATATTACCTACAACTACAAATATTTGTATATAAATTTAATATTATCTACAGATTATTAATATAGATTAATATCTTTATTAATATTAATATTGATATTATTAATATTACTATTATTAACAATATTAATATTAATATTAATATTATTAATACTATTATTATTATTATTAATATATTACTAACATTTACTATTATTAATATTATTGTTATTAATTATATATTATCATTAATATAATAATAATAATTATTATATTATTAGTAATATTATTATTAATACTATTATTATTATAATTATGATTGTAAGTTATAATAAGAATAATAATATATAATAACAGAGTTTATTTGATGTACTAATTATAGATTTTGTTGTACATTTTGGTCAATTTATTTTTTCAGTTGTTAATAATTATAATAATAATAATAAAAAAAATAACGTTAAAAATAACAAAAATAACTATGTAATTTCGTTTGTATTGAATAGTTTTTGAAAAACGTTATCAATTTCTTTCAAATGTTCAATCTGCTTTAAAAATGGGAAGCTTTTGAAAATAACGCTCCTCTTATATTTATTTGATATTGAATGAAACAGAATATTAGGTTGTGTTTTGACTTTCCTACTGCAGATTAAGTTTTAATTGCAGATTAAAATCATATATAAAGTTTCCATATATAGTATCATATATCCTCGGAAAATTAATAATTTCTATACGTTTATGAAATAATTAAATAGTTACAAACAAATTAATAAATACTTAATGAAAGAAGATTACTACATTAAGTAAAATTATTTTCCTCATACTTTCACAGTCACTGCAAATATTATAAAAGGCCACTATGAGTACTCTTCACTTCACCAAATACATTTTTATTTACTTATCTTTGTGATAAGGATGACAACAATGATGCCACGTTCATCTCTTGTTCTTCTTTTGTTTTTTTTTCTCTGCAACATTTCACTCTCAAAAGCTCTCAAGGGTTTTAGTGTAGAAATAATTCACCGTGATTCAGAAAAATCACCGTTCTATAGTCCCTCAGAAACCCATTCTCAAAGAGTTGCCAATGCAATTCAGCGTTCCATTGCTCGTGCCCATTATTTCACCAAACCTTCTCTTTCCCTAGACTCAGTTCAATCCACTGTAATACCAAATTCCGGTGAATACCTGATGACCTATTCCATTGGAACCCCACCATTCCCAATTCTTGGCATTGTTGACACTGGTAGCAACATTGTTTGGTTGCAATGCCAACCTTGCATAAGCTGTTACAGACAAAACAAGCCTATATTCGACCCTTCAAAATCCAGCACATACAAAACCCTACCTTGTTCTTCTAGGCAATGTCCAAGAACTACTTGCTCAGAGGATGGAAAAACATGTGAATATAGTATTCGTTATGGTGATGGATCACAGTCATCAGGGGATATCAGTGTGGACACCATTACCCTAGGTTCTACCCAAGGTTCTCCTGTCAAATTTCCTAATGTTGTTGTAGGGTGTGGACATGACAATAGTGGGACCTTCCAAGCCAATGGTTCTGGCATAGTTGGTCTTTCTAGTGGATCCACCTCTCTCATAACTCAGTTGAGTTCTACAATTGAGGGTAAGTTTTCCTATTGCTTGACACCACTTTTTTCACAATCTAGTTCATCTAGCAAACTTAATTTTGGAGATGCTGCTGTTGTTTCTGGGAGTAGAACTGTCTCAACCCCTCTAGTCCAAAAAGAGGATCAGATATTTTACTTCCTTACCTTGGAAAGACTCAGTGTTGGAAGCAATGTAATTGCTTTTGAAGACTCTTCCTTTGAGTCTGGTTCACCGGGGAACATCATAATTGATTCAGGTACAACACTCACTCTTTTGCCTAGTGATGTTAATACACAATTGGAATCAGCAGTGGCAAAGGTAGTTAGAAGAAAACGTGTGGACGACCCTAATGGCTTTTTGAGCTTGTGCTATGAAGCTACTGATGATGATGAAGATTTACCAGTGATCACAGCACATTTCACTGGTGCAGATGTGAAGTTGAAACCTTCCAACACTTTTATTGAGATTTCTGATGGAGTGTTATGTTTGGCTTTTCGTCCAAGTGCTGATATCTCCATCTTTGGAAACGTAGCACAACAAAACTTCTTGATTGGATATGATGTTCAGAAACAAACTCTTTCTTTTAAGCCTACAAATTGTGAAAAGGAGTGATTTCTTTCTTTTTTTTGTTTTTTTCAGTTTGATTGAATAAAGAAAAGGAAAATATGTTAGTGCTGTTTATTATGTTCCATCTATACATATATTAGTTTCTTTTCTTACAAATCTCTTATACTTGTTTAACTACAGTACTTGCACAAAATTTAAGGTCTCAAATTCCTAAGATATTTGCATCAACGATTAATATGAATTGAAAAGTATATACTATCTATAAAATAATACATGTATCAATAACATTATAGTACTTATAGTGTGATAAAGTAAAGTCTCTGTAGAAATCAAATGAAAACATCGTTAATTTACTATGTCCAATTTTTTGTTATTTTCTCAACCCATTGTTATTTTCTCAACCCATCAAATAAGGTTATTGTTTTTATATAATCATGAATCATAGCTGTTGCGGATACACTTTATATTTTCTATTACTTAATGATAACTATATGTTTATTGTTTTTGCTATGAAGTTTTTAGTGTTGTACATGAACTGTTATATTTTGGTTATCTAAAATATCTGTCAATGATTAGAATGAACAAAAATTTCTTCATTTGTTTTCTTCCTTTTCATTTACTTTTCCCTTTATTTTGATACACTTATTTATTTATTTTTTAGTTATTCCATCATTTTCTCTAAAACTTTAGGTTAAGACGATAAAATGTTTCAGATATATTAGAGAATCTTGTAAGTATAATAACTAATAGTTAAATTGAGGTTGATGTTTTTTTTTTTTTTTTCTTAAAATAAAATAAAACTTTTAACGTATTTAAAATATTTTTTTTGAACTATAAGACTAAAAGCAATCACTTTTAAATTAGGATACTTGAAAACAACTTTAAGTTTGAATTTCTTTTGTCCCTAACAAATTTCTAATTTTTTTTTCATCCTCAATAAAAATGTTATATATACTAATTTAACATCATTATTATGAAATATTTGTTTTATTTTATATTTTTTTTGAATATTAATAAATAAAACAACGATGTTTTCATTTCAAAGTTTAGCATCATAAAATTATGATACTATTTTTATTTAATAATATTTATATATTTATTTTATTATAAGAATAACATTCAACACGAAACCTTTTATCATTAGACCGGTTTATTTTAAAAACATTGAAAAATAACTTTCTATTTTGAAATAAAAAAACATATCTTATTTCCTAAACGAATATCCTTGGTTAAAAACTAATAACTAATCTTTAAATGCATTAAATTGACATAAAGGTAAACATCTTTGCGGAAAAAAACGGGAAATCAGTTTTATCACAAATTAAAAATAATTTATGCACTCATATGTTAGTTAATGAATTAATATTTTCTTGTCAATTAATATATTAATTAGTTAATTTTTAATTGATATATTCGTTACTTTTATAATAAAAAAATAACCTGTTAAACACTCGTATATGAGTCATGACATCTTTACATATGTATACTACAAATTATTGCTAAAAAAAAGAAATATAATTTCAATTTTTGAATTATAAAAAAGAAGACTAATTTATACTTTTCCATATAATAATTATTATATTTTATATTTGTAATAGTATAATCGATCAAGAAGAAAGGTGTTGAATTTGTGTGCGTCAAAGTGAGTAAAAAAAGAATTTTATGAGATATGGGGAGATAAAGAAATAGAATGACTCCACAATATAGTAGAAAATGGAGATTATAAGTTAATTGAACAGCATTTAAACGTGTAATATAAGTTAAGTGCTGAAAATTAAAATACATAAAAAAAATTGGAATAGATTAAGAGATATAAAACTTTCAACAACTTTCAATAAGTGTAAGATTTATCATCATTAAAAATTTCGTAAAACATCAAGATAAGAATATATATATATATATATATATATATATTGTACTTTTAACTTTTTATCTTAATATTATAAATAGATAGAAATTATATATATATATATATATATATATATATATATATATTTTATTTTATTTTGTTTACTTTTAACTTTTTATCTTAATATTATAGATAGATAGAAATTCAGATCATAGATAAAAATGAATTTACTTTTATAAAAATAGAAATACCATCGTATCTTGAAGTATTATAATTCTTCTCACTCTTTATTAATCTATATATTCTTTGTTAAAACAAATATAAAATTTCTTTGTAATTGGTGTAAGTGTGGAATTGTCATGTGATGCAACCCAAATCATGATAAGAAGATAAAAAACAATACTTTTTTAAAAGTTATTTAAAGTCGACATTTGTTGCAACTAAAGTCACGACAAAACAATAGAAAAAAGAAAATCTATTTAAAATAAAAGGAAAAAAGTGTTATCACCGTAATTTATTATAAAAATTATGAAAAAAATTAAAATAAGGAAATGGTCTATGAAATTGGATTTAGGATCCGTAAGTCCATTATGTGTAAAAAGGTGTTAGCACCTTGCAACACTTATCTTAAGACAATACCTTTATGAGCAAAACTAGTTTGTTTTTTTTGAACTTTCTCGTACGTACGTAGTTCTTGATAGAAAACCGTGTGCCAGTGAATTGATATTTTTCAATTTTTGTATTTTTTTTTAATTTTTAAAAATTTGATATTTGAATATTTAACGGTTTTGAAGATTTTATAATTTTTCATCTTGATTAAACTACAAGGAAGTACAAATAACTATACTTGATGCTCTTAAGAATGGAATATAGTGTAAATTATTCATAGATATGACAAATTATTTCGTGAATTTTGAAGACAAAACATATTATTTTTGAATTTTTAAAAAAGAATATTGAGTATAAAATGATGCCAACCATCATACAAATACCCAAAAATGAATATTATTTTGATGTTTCACATTAAATATAGTATGACACTTATAAAATGTTTTAAATAATAAAATTAAATATCAAAGGACACGTGGAGCTCTACAAATATCTAAAATTATTTAGAAGTTGTAATGTCAAATCTTAATTATTGCATATATATGAAAAAAATAAAAATAAAATATGATGATGGTGTATTATAAAAAATTACAAAACATTGAGCTAAAATGTTAGACATAATAGAATGGGTCCAATTTTATTATTATTTCTAAATAAACAAGGTAGGGTGTATGAAATAAAAGAAGAAAATGCAATTAGTGGAACTAATGGGGCCTTAGAAAGAGCCCATGATTTCTTTAATAAAACATGGTGCAGGTGAAAAAGTGGTGTTGAAAATAAAAGTTGTAGGCCACCCGAATAAAAAGAAGAAGTGATCAGATTAAAGCAATTAGAATTGGGCCACTAAACACAAAGCTATTGTTTTGTACAAAGATAAGAAGAAAAAAAAAAAAAAAATTAAAACATTGTGTACATGAATATAGTTAAAATATGACGTGGGCCTTACTTAGACTAGGATTACTTGAATCACAAATTGGCAATGGCAGCAAACAAAGATGAGCAATTGAAGTGCAATTAAAGGCACCAAAAAATGATGTAAGACAGAAAAGAAATCATAAAAAATATGATGGTCTAACATATGCAATAATTTGAAAAGTGGTGTAACCACATAATCCTATACAGCAGCACTTATTTATTTATTTATTTATTAAAATAGGTAACGGAAACTGGTAAATCTTGCTTTATGATACCATTTCAACAAATGAAATTGTATGATAACGTGATAATTAAAAGAAAATTAATTACAATTAATTTTAATTAAAATTATGGTACACTTCACGCGATATCTGCCATTGAAAAAAATAAAACATAACTGAAATAGTGTCTTTCAGTTATCATATTTCCTAATTTTCTTTATTTTTTATATATTTAAAATTTTAAAAATAAAAATATTTTATCAGTTAAGTATATTATTTATTTATATAACATTTATCAATTTATTAATTAAGCTGTCAAAACAAAATTATTAGTTAATTTATCATTTATTTATATAATATTTACAAATTTATTAATTAAGTTTTCTCTTACATATGTTATTATTTTCATATATTAGAATAGTTTGTAAAATGTATAACAAAGTTGCTATGTATTTTTAAAATAAAACATTATTTTTAACCTTATTTTATTATGAAATAATAATAAGATGTGTAGAAAGTAAAACTTAGATAAAAATTTTAAAATAAAAATAGATAAATAATAAAACATGCAATTATATATGAAGAAAAGTGATTTTGATATAAAATACTATATATTGGTTGTGTATATTAAATCTTTACCCATTATAGTAGTTACCGTAAAAATTTTACACCATATTGGTCAATAAACGGTAGTTCCAACACCCAATTGCTCCAGCAGCCTTTAAAAGCATAGATGAAAAATAAAAAAAAAACGGAAACTACACACCGCAACCAGACTAACTTAAAACAACAAATGTGGTAGATAATGGGGTGTAAAAAAGAACACTGGTCCACGAGTTCAAAGAGAAAGTGGGGATGCGCATAGTAAAGAGAGGGTGTGAGGAGTAAGATTGGCCTGCTGAACCAGAGAGTGAGGGTGAGGGTGTGTGTGGCGGTGCGCATAGGAAACGAGGGGGTGTGAGAACTTATATTATCGACAGCGGGAGTGCGCTTAGGAAACGAAGGGTGTGAAAAGCTATTTTACCCTGTAGGCCCAAATGCAAAATGAGCGTATGAAAGGTAATCGTACGGGTGCAAAAAGTAATTTTTATTATATATATATATAAAACACCCAAATTATATATATGTATTTTTTATTTTATAAAAGCCAAAATCAATAAAATTATAAATTAATTATTTCCAACTTTTATTAAAAAGAAAGTATCTTTTTAGTTTTTGTAACATTTTAAATAAAAAGATTAAAACTTCTTTTTTTTAATATTTTTAAATTAATTAAATACACATTTTTTAATTTTTTATAAATAATTTTATTATATCTTTAATGAAATCAGGTGGTCACAGTAATCATCAATAGATAACTTTTATTGAAATAATAATCATTATTTATAATAATGAAAAAAGAGAAATTATTTTAACTGATATACAGATTTCTTTTTTAGACGTTATTCTCAAATGTTTACAATGATTTGTTACTTGCATAATTATATACAATATTTCATTGTCACCTTTTTAATATTTTATGTTCAAAAATATTTTACTTTATCTTTTATCAAAAAAAGATTTAAACAAAAAATGTATTATTTTAGCACTCCATAAATCCTTACTGAAAAAAAGTGTTTCTAGAAAATAATTATGTGTGTATGTAAATAGAAGGAAAATCCAAAACTCAAATTGAAGATCTAGAAATTTCCTCTCTGAAATGGGGGCCACCATATAATTTGATTTATGTTTCTTTGCGTGTATAACTTGCTCTCAAACACAAAATTGGTACATATTTCCATGATTAAATATATTTCAATTGAGACTAAATTACAAATTCTAAACTATAATTCCAATAAAAACAATACACTATAATTAAACTTAAAACAATATTATTGAATAAAATAATTTTTGGTGAATGTATTTTATTGTCGAGTAACTAATATTAATCAGATAAAGATTATTTCCAATCTTACACCCGTCACATTTTTTCATGAAAAAAGCAATTCAATTACAAAAATGGTATTGAAGAAAATTACATGTCAAAAAAATCTACAAAGTGGTAGTGGAAATCTGATGCATCCGATTGGGCTCTTATCTAGTCGGCAATTATTAGATTCATATTTTGACATCAGCAAATGACCAAATTTCAAATTTAAGGTCCCCACTTTTTGACCCAAGATCATGCCCCTAACACATGATAATTATGCTAAAATATTGCATTTCACTCACATATCATTATCACACCTACTACTATGTGTCAATCCTTATAAATTGGCAAGGTAGCTTCTTATTTTGAGACCAACATAGGACACTGATTCAAGCCATGGAAGAGATCAGGAACCCATCAGGGACTTCCCTTTTGGTACCATCAGTTCAAGAGTTGGCCAAACAAAATCTGTCGTCTGTTCCACAAAGATACATTCAGCCTCAACATCAAGAACAAACGGTGCTGTCCTCCCAACAACCTAATGGTATCCTTGAGATTCCAGTTATTGACATGCAGAGGCTGCTTTCTCAAGAATCTTCAGAATTGGAAAAGCTTCACCTTGCATGCAAAGAATGGGGATTCTTCCAGGTTTATTCAATGTCCTCCATTTTGTTGTAACTGTCATATATTTCTGTCTGATTCTGGACTCTAAAAACTCTAGATATGTATTAGAAATCACTAGACAGCTTAAACTATGAGATAAAACTTAGATAAAGTGTGTTGGAACATTTTGTCGTTTAATTGGAATTGAAGTTTATTCTCACTGATTTGCACAAGCATGATAATGACAGAAAACACTATGAAAATATACTTAAAGAACTCAATTCAAATTTTGTCCATATACGGCTAAATTCAATATTTTGATTTATGAATTGATTTAGTTGTTAATTGTTAATTGTTAATCTCCTTGTAGCTGATAAACCATGGAGTTAGCCCTTCCTTAGTGGAGAAAGTAAAGTTGGAGATTAAGGAATTCTTCAACCTTCCAATGTCAGAGAAGAAAAGGTTTTGGCAGAGTCCAGAACACATGGAAGGTTTTGGACAAGCTTTTGTTGTGAGTGAAGACCAAAAGCTTGATTGGGCTGACCTTTTCTTTGTGACTGTTCTTCCAAAACAATTCAGAATACCCCACTTATTTCCTCACCTCCCTCTTTCTGTCAGGTTCTCTCCCTCCCTCTTTCTTGTGTGAGATTACATATATAGTTTTTTTTTATTATGGTAAATTTATTCTTACCACACATATTTTATTTGCCAAGAAGTTTATTTTTTAAATTTGTTAACTAAATATTTGCCAAGAAGTTTATCCAATGATATTTTGCATAGATTGAGCTTTGATGCCAAGCTAGCCCGTGATATATATGATGCAGGGACACTTTAGAACTTTACTCAGAGGAACTTCAAAATGTAGCCAAGTTTATAGTTGAACAAATGGGAAAATCTCTGAAGATGGAAGAGGCAGAAATGAGAGATTTATTTGAAAATGGGATACAATCTATGAGGATAAACTATTATCCACCATGTCCTCAACCAGAGAAGGTTATTGGCCTCACACCCCATTCAGATGGAGTTGGCCTCACTATCCTTCTACAAGTGAGTGAAGTAGAAGGGTTGCAGGTAAGAAAAGATGGCATGTGGATTCCTGTCAAACCCCTCCCTAATGCCTTCATTCTGAACATTGGTGACATGCTGGAGGTAATATATTTACTCTTATTGCTTTCGTTTCTCAGGTTTATTACATATTGCTGATTCGGTCACTAAAGTAAATAGCAACTAAAATAACTTAGACAGTGATTGATTTTGGTTTTGATTGCATGTTTTACCTGGCAGATTATAAGTAATGGAATGTACCGAAGTGTTGAGCATCGTGCAATAGTGAACTCTGAAAGAGAAAGGATTTCAATTGCTACATTTCACTCTCCAAAACATGATGCTGTGCTGGGTCCCGCACCAAGCTTGATCACCGAAAAAACACCACCACGGTTCCAAACAACTGAAATGAAGGACTTTTTCGCCAATCTATTTGCTCGTAAACTTGATGGAAAGTCTTACCTAGATACCTTGCGAATATAACATTACTTTTTTAGAAGAAACAGTCGTAAGAGTAAATGTTGGAGCCTTGTTAAAGCAAATGAAGAAATGAACAAAAGAATGACTTAAATAAGTTTAAACTCATTAATAGGTAGCACTTAATAGTTTTTTTATTTATTTTAAATTGGGTACCTAATAAATTGCTTCTTTTGTTGTCTTTGTTACTTGTATCCGTTTTACTGTTCACATGATTATAATAAGGTGTTTGTTAAATTGTTTGAAGTGTCATACAAATTTAGTTTTGAACAATGATATGGGCTGAGGCACCACAGGCACCACTCAGGGTAAGAGAACAACAACCTTGATATCTTATTCTTCATCCATGCCCATGCATTCATTTGTGCAATGCACCATATGTTTTCACAATCTATTTTACCTTACCTGAATACTACTCTACTTCTATGGTTTTAAATTTCCCAAATAATAATTATCCACATCCCTTTCTAGATTAAATTCTACTTAACATTAATTCTACTTAACATTTAAGTCCAAGATATAGAATTGCTGAAAACTAGCCTTAAGTTAATTATAATGCACTGAACTAAGTTCGATCCACTTAGCACACTTTTCTCACACTACCCTAATTATTTTATACTTAAAATACAGGTGATCAGGCATCTCCTCAATCTCATTACAAAATTCGCATAAAATATTACCAAGTCCAATTCCTTTATTTACTAGATTAACCTCACTTGGAAATATATCTCAGATTACTTTTCAACCAACATATTGGACACTAAGTAGTATTCTTATACACCAAAACTGTTTTCTCCTTTTACATTATCTTGTAATACTTCATAGACTGACTTAATTGCATAGACTCCATTCTCATCAGGTTTTTTTTGTCTATGTATTTGTCTCATCAGTTTTTTTTGTCCATGTATTTGTCTTACTAATTATTGGTTGAATTTCATCTAAGAAGTGCATATTACCCTTCCTTTCTCACACCATTCTTTCTCGTCTCTATGAAATTTTTCCAAACCCAATTTCTTTCCCTTCGCATTGACTATTTTTTTCGGTAACTGGTAATAAGATAATATATTTACTATTTTTTTTGAAACTTGTACTAAGATAATATATCTAAATACTATATTTAGCAACTTAAATAAAAGTATTTAATGTATTAGAACTTAATTTTTATAACTTATATGATTTTTAAAATAAAATTGGATAACATATTATATTTAAAATTTATTGAAGCCTAAATAAACTTTATTGAAATTATGGTTTCATTGCTATATTGTATCTATTTTAATAAAAATATAAGATGGAGTCATAAAGAAAATGTGAAATATTTGTTTTGATGTGCTCACACATAATTTAATTAAAAAGTTGATCAAGAACAAAGAAATTGCGGGCTTAAATGTTCTTCAGATATTTAGCTAACAATCATCCTTTAAAGATGAAATATTTTATATGGAATGAGAGTTATATGAAGCATGAGATATTGTTTTCACCATAACGGTCAAAGTTTGTTTTTTCTAATTAGATCATACAGAACCATTTTGAAAGTTTTTTTTTTCTTCTATTTAATATATCAAACTAGAAATATTAAAATATTTCTTGTATCTTGGAAAATTTCACGATGTTGAATCAATATCTTCTCTAATCTAGTTTCTTCGAAATAAAAACTCTTGCTCTCTCTCATCTCTTAAATATCGTCCATATATATCATACCTACCATAATTAATGAGAAACTACAAGAAGAAGAATGGTGTTCCTTTATTTTGCCTTTAATCCATGCCATTGATATCGTTCCATTTATCCATGTGGTTGTTGTGTCCTCAATTTGTTCATTGCATTGTCAATTAATGTACCCTTAAGAAAGAAACTACATAATTTAACACATTTAAATGCAACTCACAGTCCATCCTAACTACGTCGAGTGATCCACTGATCCGTTTTAGTGAGACAAAAACTGAACATACCAAAAAGGCTACAAATTAACCTTTTACTACCCTTAAAATAAATTGAACTGAACTAAACTATAAAAGAATTAAAAAAATAATTAAATGAATTAACTTGAATAGTTAATTCAACTAAACTATTAACTATTTCTATATTTGAAAAACTGAATTGAACTATTATAGTTACTAAACTACATATTTATTTTTGTTGAATTGAAACTAAACTGAAAATTTGCTATTGTAGTACAATATGAACTAATGAGTTGAATTTCATTTAATTTAAGGAAAAATTAATTAAACATGAAAAATAGTTGGGTTAAACTAAACCAAACTAAGGAAATATTTCAACTAACTGAACTAATTGAACTGTTTTTTTTAGTTAATTACATTCCATATATTTTAAATGAATTATTTTTTTTCAAAAATTAAATAATTTAATTATTTGAATTACGTTCATATTACATATGGAAAAGAGATAAAGATAGTTTATTACTAATTATTTCAATTTAAATTCATATATGAATTCATTTATTAACAATATATAGGCATCAATCTCTTATAGACAATTTATATCTGAAATATTAATTTAAATATCGAAGTCTTAACAAAGAGGAAAATGAAAGGTAAAATTTTAGCCATAATAGCATAAAAATGTTCTCATTTTTAAAGTAATAATACAATATAGTTACTAATATATTGATATGCTTTCTTAATATTGAAACAATTTTCAACCAATAAATTTATTTACTTTTATTGATAAAAATAGAATTGAAAATTTAGTTTAATAACGCACAAAACTATTCTTTTAGGAGTTCAGTTTTTAAAAACTGAACTAAAACACAGTCTAGTTTAACTTTTAATAAACTTGGTTCAATTTTTTTCATAGTTTAAGTTAGTTAAATTAACTATTTATTTTAGCTTAGTTTTATTAACATCCTAATCCTAAGTATGAATTTGCATTAACTTTCATGACATAGCATTGGTTTTTGGTCAATATCATAAATAATTCATATATTTTTTCCTTTTTAAAAAAATGGCTATGTAATTCATTTAACACATGTGGATCTCATGTTACAAAGATACTTGGACGCAATACCATATAATTTTATATAAGTAGTTGTCCAACAGCGACAGATGAAAAAGAAAAGGAAGGTTTGAAACATATACCGATCATAAAAAAAAAAAAAAAGAAGAAGTCAAAGAAGTAAAATTCTATATTTTTCAAAATTCAGAAACTATGTTTAATTTTGTTTTACTAAAAAATATTGTTGACGTGTATCACACAATATTGTACCAAAAAGACAATGCAATCGCGTTACACGTGTAATTTGACTTGTGTTAATTTGATGGAAGTCAATGTCATCAGGATAGAAGATGTTATACCAATCTCAAGTACATTCAATTTAAATTATTTTTATTTTAAAATTTAATTTTTTTAAAATAAAATAATTTAAATTATTATATTTTAGTTTTTTATTTACATATAACATTTCAATTACTGGAAAATATAAAATTTATTTTAATATTAAATAATAAGTAATAATTCAGAAATATCGGTAAATTATATCTTTTTGTTAATATTAATTAAGGTTAATTATTTTACTAAAGTCTACTAGTATTTTTATAATTAATAAATGTAAATAAATATATTTTTAATATTAATCGAGATAATTATCAATTGATATGGATAACAATTTGGTCACAAAAATTATAATTATTATTTTTAATTCTTTTATTTAGGTTATTTTTTTACTAAGGCTATTGGGATAAACCTTGTCCACACCACATCCAATACAAATCCTAGAATAGCCTTTTTAGCCACCAATCAGCAAGGAGTTTCAAGTCATGCTTTTTCTTAGATATAATAAAGCAAAAGCATGTAGCTCATGTATTAAATAGTCGTAACCACTCTCCTTGACTCTCCCTTAATACATGTAACGCAAGAGAAGATTTAAATATACCATTAAAGACACACCTAATATTACAAAATATTTTCAAAAACAACTAATTTAAGGAGTACTGGATAGAGTTTTTTCATGTAGAGTTTTCTCCACTAAAGGAAGCGCCAACCATGGAGAATATAACATGTGGCAGTACTTAATTGGAAAGCAAGGAATGCTGAAGAAGCCAGGGTTAGGGAAGCTTGTGATACACACTAGAGATTTCCAAACTTCTCTTACAAGATTTTTTTTCTCAACTTTCTTCTATAAATAAGTGTGTACTCAATGTAAAATATCTTGATTCACATTATTGAAATGCTGCAGAATTTTTACAACACTTGTGTTAAGTTCTTCCTTGAATTCTCTTTTTAAGAAAAACTTAGAGAGACTCTTGGTAGTTGGCCTATCCTCTACCAAGGATCCTACTCCACCTAGTTCACAATTCCGTTGTGATCTTCTTTTGAACATTTCATCTCACACACACTCTTCACAAAACTTGTGTCTTCAGCATTGCTTCTGTATCTTCAAGGAGCTTCTATCACCATTTTTAATAAGTGCAAAAGCTTCTCCAAGGCTCCTCTTCATCAGGCGGAGTTCATTGAAGCTAAGCATCAAGGGAGCTCTCCATCACAACCAATGTTACATCGAGCGTCAGTTTAGGCTTGCACCAAAAATTGAAAAATTCTAATATGGCGTCAGGCTCAACTCATGTTGCACTAGGTGTGATATTCGAAATCTGTGTTAAGCTCCATTCACGTTGAGTTGGGCGCCATTTGAATTGTGAAACAATTTTTTTATTCTATATAGATCTTTGAATTGCCTCATTGAAAATGCTTGTTTGATGTTTCAAGCCTAACAGATTGTCTAATCATGATCAATGGTATCACACAAACACAATGACTAGAACAACAAGTTAGTCCAAATAATATTTTTATGTATAAATAAAATAAAAAAAAATCAAAACTTTAACAAAGTTGCACTCCCTATTCAAATACACAATTTATTCTTTTGTTCATATTACTCAACCCAGTTAATTCCTTAATCAAGGTTATCTACAGATTGAAAGACAATAAATTCATTCTTGGACTTGATGAAATTCTTTCCTACATTGAGATCATCTTACTAGAACAAGAAATAAAAGATTGCACTTTGTTCCCACTTGTACATCTTCGATTAATTGAGTTTACTAAAATTTGAATGTATCTCCCAATACCATTCAACACCTAAGATAATGTTAGCAACAAAGGTCTACAATACAAGCATTAACAATAAAACTCAATCAAGTAAGAATACGATTAGGATCATTACAAATATTTCTCTACTATAAAACATTATAGCACAAAACTCAATAATTACATATATAAAAAAGTAATTATTGAATAGTTAAAATAATATTAAAAAACTAAAAAATGAAGTCTAAAAGAGTTATGAATACAAAATAACCTATGTAATAGTAAATTTTTGACTTTTTATTTTCAGAAGAATGACAACACACACGTATATAACATGCTTTCACTTGTTATGTTAAATGAAGCTTTAATAACATATGATTTGTTGGTTAGACTAAACAAAGTATTTGCAAGGTCTAATACTTACAAAAATTATCTTTTACACTTTGTTAAATTTTTATCAAACAAATATATAGAATAATTATAACCTACAACTTAATTTTTTTTTCACTTTAGGAATAAATACTGAATTGAATTTATGGACATTTGTTTTGAATGAATAAAAAAATTATTTGATAAACTTTTGATTTCATAATTTCTAAAAAAATTAAGAAAAAAGAAGAACAAATAATGATGTTATAGAAGAAACATTTCCTCATCCTGCTTCTGTTGTTGTAGTAAAAAAAAATGTTGTCTTAAGTGACTAATGAAAGGGCTGGGTTAAGCATTAAGGGTAGACAAAAAGATAATTTTCTTTCTATCTTTAATCCTTTAAATTTTTTCACCTTAACTTCACTAAAATATCATTGTTAGATTTAAATAGTACATTCGAAATATTGTCTATTTTGGAATTTGGTGACTTTGTTCTGGAGAGAAAGATGTGTAGAAATTATTGTTGCTTTCAACTCTTAAGCAAGTGAGACTTTTAGGCATATTCTAACAAATTTTCCAATTAAATTTTTTTTTAAAGACTCATGTTGGGCTTCACTATGGATTTTGATATCTCAGTTAGGTTGACACATCAAAACTTGCGAATCATTTGACATCATGTGAAAAATTATTATTAAAGAAAAACAAAAATAATAAATAACAAAAAACATGGAAGTCATATCAAACCCTTGCAAAAAGGAACAAACTCCCTACAAATTAAACAAAGTACGTTGAAATCTATTATGAAGAAAGTCCAGTCTAATACAATCAGGTAAAGAAGAATATAGGCAAACTTAACCCTATTTTTCATACCTAAATTAGTGAATCTATAAGCTCAACTATTACACACTCTGAAGACACGAGTCACTCTAAAATCAATTGTAGCACAAATCTTTAGACACTGATGCCATCTCCCTTTAAAAGTCCAAGGAATAATATAACCCAAACCAAAAGGATGATAAATAAAAAAAGAGTCACGCTCCAACCAAGGCTTTTTAAAACCCCTCAATTGAGCGTATTTGATAGCCAAAATGACACTTATGACTTCAACATAGAGAAGATGTTGAATATCTAAGAAAGCATAAAAGCTACCCACATATTCCTCATGCCTGTCCTTGAAAATACCTCCAAAAGCTACAAGGCCAAGAGCCCCTCTAGTAGCTTTGTTAGTGTTGACTTTAATCCAACCAACTTTAAGAAAGTGAGAAAAGACTTACAAAGAACATAAGACCTTTTAGTTCTATTGCTAATACTAAACTACTTCAAAATAGAAAACTCTAAAATTTGGTTAGCGGTATAGTTTTTGGAAGTGTTACTAGAGGTCCGAATACAATCCTTATTAACATGTAAAGCAGTATCCGTGCTAATAGTCTGCTGAAATTTGTTAGATCATGGTAATGGTTGAAAGCTTAACCAAACGAATAAGAGGACTACAAAAACTTCAAAGAAAGTAATAAAGCTAGCAGAAAATAAGTCCAGAAAAAGACCAGAAAAAATATTTGAAATCCAATTACATATAAAGGAAACAACATAACAATAATAGATGATCAATATCCTCAACTTGCAACCTGCATTGCGAGCACATAGAACAAAGAGAAACACGTCGATATTTCTATCACCTTTCGAAAATCAATTCATACATACCTTCTCCTTTCAAAAGATAAACTAACAGTCAAGAGATTTATTTAAAGCTTCATAAATAGACTTCTCTTATGATAAAAGATTGAAAATATCACAAGAACGAGCAATAACAAGTTTGACGTAACTTCTAATTATATATTGTATATTGTTGGTTAGTCTGATAATGATTTGTTGATTAAAATTCCTAATCATATAGAGATTAAGGATGTTGTTTTGATCTTAATATGAGTAGTGCTCCTAGTCGAGATGACTTTGACGGATATTTTTAATCAAAATTTTTGTAAAGGAATTTTGATTAGCTATATTCAATTATTGATTCTAATAAGCGCAGGTAATTTTTATCATTATTTGGTTATTGTCTCAATAAAATTATTTATTTTGATGATTAGGAGCTACTTCAATTTTGGAGAAGAACACTGCAATCCTGAAAATGTGCCATCTTGTTTTATATATAAGCTTTAAGTGATTGAGTTTGAAACCTTAACGTATTGAACATAAGCTACGATTTGCCAAATTTGCACTGGAACATGCTCGAGTCTTGAAGAGGGTGAGTTTCCGACCCATTGGGATATGCCCAAGTCAATATTTGAAGAATTTAGAAAAAATATATTATCATTTAAAAAGAACATATCATGTAGAAAGAACTGGGCGAATTCTGCAATTGTAGATTTTTTGTAGCTTAGAGAGACCAATTTAAGGTTTAGGACTCCAGTTCATTCCAGGCTGACTGTCTCAATTTATACCTTTCGAATTATTTCTGAAGCATTTTTTATCTTAATTAAAAAAAAGGTAACGGTGACTTTTTACTCAAAATGATTCTCCTGCAAAGCTATACACCATTCTTCTTGTAAGAAACTAAATGAGCTGGAGTATAAAAGACCATAAACCAAAAATACTTTTGAATTTAGCTTTCTGCTTATTATTGTTACTCTTGGTTTTCTGGTTATGCAAAGAGTTAGAACTGTGACATATATTAAGCACAAGACTTTACATTTGACAACTATTAGCTTTCTTTTATCTATTTTATTGACAGAGTATTGCATAAATTAAGAAATGTAGTAACTATTTATTTTATCTTAATTTTAATTGTTATGAGCTTTCTTATATTTATATTAAACGTCTTATTATAAATTAATATAAGAAAATGAAAAAAATAACGAATATTTTTGAATTTGTAAAAAAAACAAATATGATTGAATCACCATAATTATGGACCCATTCGGCGTACTATAATTATAATACCACCTTAAACCTTAAATAATAGAAGTCCACGTCCATGCGCTGAATTTCAAAAGGCCTTTACACAATATGTTTTGTTAGAACATAAATAAACAATCTATATATCCCTAATTTAAATACATACAATTGCTAGAATTAAAAAAAATATATACAAAATAATAGATTAATGAAATCATCAACTCCAAACCAAAACATTACTTTAAAAAGATTTAGTTGTCAAAAAATTAATCATGTAAAAGTAAAACTTTTACACTTTTTAAGGATTCTTGAAGTTTAAATTTGTATTAAATTACTAACTAGTTATAAACAACATTCTAAATCATTTTAGACTTATTTTTTTTTTTTTATATAAACCCTCTAACGAAAATAGTTGAAACCACTAGTTCATTAAATCACTAACATAAATGTTCAATAGGTAAATAGAACACATTCAAATAGTGAGAGAAATGAAAATATGAAAATAACATATTGACACTTATGGTGAGATGAACAAGTAAATGATATTTTATAAAAATAGAGAACAACTCAAACAACCATCCAAATTAAGCAAGAAATTTAAAATTGGTAAAGACGACACAATCTCTTCTTTTCACTCTTTTTGTGTTGTGAGTAAAAGACCTACCAAGTCACATTAGCTTACTAACTTAAAATTCCTTCGCTTGCCAAAGTATTTTTTTATTTTAAAAATATAATGTTCTTTGACCTAACTTGAGGAGGACCTACAACAAACTCCCTCTCCGACTCGAGACAGGACAAATGCTAACCTAAAAATAAATCAACAGGTTTCAAACTTCTCATTTGGTAGAGTTTTTATCATCATATCAGAACCATTATCATCTGTATAAATCTTCTCAAGCTCTAATATTTTAGAATCCAAAATATCATGGATTCAATAATACCACACATCAATATGTTTAGATCTACTATGAAAAGAAGGATTTTTGCCAATAAAACATACCTCTGTTGCTGAGAACCAAGTTCTTGCCCAAATTTCTTCATCCAAAGTAACTCTTTACATGCCTCAGTAATAGCAATGAACTCAACCTCAATTGTAGACAATACAACACACTTTCGCAATCTATATTGCTAAGCCACAACTCTCCCTACAAAGGTGATCAAATAGCCAGAAGTATATTTTCTAGAATCAACATCCCCTGTCATATATGTGTAACCACAAAGAATAAGTTTTCCAATTCCAAAACACATTTTCAAATTTGAAGTACCACATTGATATCTCAAGATCCACTTTACAAATTTCCAACGCTCAAGATCAGGATTAGAGAGAAAACGGCTAACAACACCAATAACATGACCTATATTAGGTCTTGTACAGTGTAGATGCATAGGGAACAAGTTGCGTATCTTGTAAAGCCAAAGGTGTAATTACAACTTTAGCTTTATGCATTTGAAAACGTTGCAGTACCTTCTCAATGTACCTTTCTTGTGACAACTATAATTTCTTGGCCTCTTGATCATGAGAAATATGCATGCCAAAAATTTGTCCTGCTGGTCCCAAGTCCTTCATTGCAAATAACTTGCTAAGCTCCATTTTTAGTCTGTCAATTGTAGAAAAATTATGACCAACAATCAACATGTCATCACCACAGAGAAATAAAATAATGAAATAAGTATCAGAGAATTTCTGCACAAAAACACAATGATCGGAAATAGTCTTTCTAAATCCCTGTTGGATCATAACTGACTCAAACTTCTTGTACCACTGTCTTGGGGCTTGTTTCAACCCATACAAACTTTTCTTCAGCCTGCAGACATAAGTCTATTTACCTTTCATCACAGAACCTTCAGGTTGCTCCATGTAAACTTCTTCCTCCAAATCACTATGAAGGAAAACAGTTTGAACATCCATCTACTCAATTTCTAAATCGAGACTAGCTGCTAAAGCAATAACAACTCGAATAGAAGACATTTTAACAAGAGAGAAAATCTCATCAAAGTCCACACCTTTATTTTGACGATAGCCTTTGACAACTAGTCTAGTTTTGTATCGTGGAGTAGAACTATTCTCTTTGGTTTTCAACATGTAAATCCACCGATTTTGCAAAGCTTTAATATATTTTGGCAACTTGATTAACTCAAAGATGTGGTTATCATGCAAAGATTTCATTTCATCTTCCATAGCTACAACCCATTTCTTCTTATGCTCACTCTCCATAGCCTCTTCATAGCATTCAGGTTCTCCCCAATCAACGAGAAACACATATTCATTAGATGAGTAATGAATAAAGGGTAAACATTGTCTAGAAGACCACCTAAAAGGAACACAAGGTTCACCAACAACAAAGTTATTATCATTACCAATCTCAATAGAATCATTTGTAATATGATCTTAAACATCATCATTTTGATTGTCAAAATATGCTACATTAGGCATATTGATTCGAGGAGTTGGATCAAAATTAGCCACATTGTCAGTGCTTGGAGACTCTGATTTTTCTATCTTCCCAATATCTTCAATGGTTCGACCCTCCACAAAAATTATATCACAACTTCTAACAAGCTTCTTTTCAACATGATCATAAAATCTATATCCAAACTTATCATGGCTATAAAAAATGAAAATCCACTCTTGTCTGGACATCTAATTTACACCTCTCATCTTTCGACACATGCACAAATGCCTTACTACCAAAGACATGAAAGTGATTATGAGAGACATATTTATGATACAAACACTCTGCCAGGAACATCAACCTGCAAAACAATAATAGGAGATATATTTATAACGTGCAGTAGTATATAAAGCCTCACCTCAAAAAAATTCTGGCAATTTTGCTTCAGAAAGCAAATATCGAACTCTTTCCATCAATACCCTAATCATACTTTCTGCCAAGTCATTGAGCTGAGGAGTCTTAGGAGGCATTTTCTGGTGTCGAATACCATGCTGCCTACAATATTCATCAAAAGGTCCACAAAATTTCGTCACCATTATCAATGTGAATACATTTAAGCTTCTTTTCGGTTCCTTTTTAAATTGAAGCTTGAAATTGTTTAAAGACACCAAGCATTTGGTCTTTCGACTTCAAAACATAAACCCAAAGTTTTCTCAAATGATCATCAACGAAGGTGATAAAATAAAGTTGACCACTAAAATTCTTAGTCTCCATCAGACCACAAATGTCTAAATATATCAACTCAAACACATCTGATTTTCTACAAGGAGGATGACCCTTGAAGAAGACTTTGTTTTTTCCCAGCCAAGCAATGAGCACATTTTTTTAATTTGGCTCCTTTCAAACCTATGAGTAAATTTTCTCGGCTAGACAATTTGACCCTTTCTCACTAATGTGGCTAAGCCTCTTATGCCACAAAAAAGATGAGTTACCAACATTTCTAACATTAATTAGAATAGAAGCTTTCAGCTAATACAAAATAGAAAATTTCTTACCACGAGCCATAACCAAAGAACCCTTAACGAGCTTCAATTGTTCACCACCAAAGGTATTAAAATAACCATCATCATCTAGAAACTAGCAGAGGTCAAATGCAAACAAACGTATGATGCGTGTTGAAAAATATAATGGTCAAAGTTCAAGGGGGGGGGGGGGGGGGGGGGAAAATTAAAATATAAATTTTTTTAGAAAAAAAAAAAGAAAGAAAGGATTTTTTTTATGAAAAAAAAAAAAAAAAAAAAAAAAAGA
>Ga0099824_1002103_pt1 | contig 28923 bp, 14 predicted proteins | sample SiratrowhiteBW_FD_76837 | JGI IMG/M metagenome (GOLD analysis project Ga0099824, IMG submission 76837) | Root nodule microbial communities of legume samples collected from California, USA - Siratro white BW | ecosystem: Host-associated > Plants > Roots > Nodule | place: USA: California... | reverse complement strand
AGTCGGTTAACTAAAAAAAACTTAAAAACAGTTTTTTAACCTACTGTCTTCTATTAATTAAAATTTATTACAATTACAAAATTTGTTAATCTCACACTATATTTAATAAGTATATTTTAATTTTATAATTTTAATTAATTTTAAGTAATGAAAAATCGTGTTGAAGGAATATGCTGAGGATTGTGTTATTTTCCAGCACCCTTCCTCGTTTGATTGCCTTCTTATCCGTACACGGGCCACCAGTGGACCGTAAGTGGTCCTGGTACGGGCTTATTGGGACCTGCACCATATCATATTGTGTCCTACACCCCACTGTATGAATAAAATGTCTAAAATACCCTCGTATTTTAGAAAGTAGGGTTTCTTCTATTTGTAGGTGAATATTATTGGTGTGCTTTAGTAAAGTACATTCCACAGTTCAAAAGTTCATAATGAAAAGTTAATTTCGTAACTCATGAAACCCATTATGGAAATTGGATTTTACAACTAACAAACTCATCAGGGAAAACTCAATCCATTATAAAAAAAATTATTATGCAATTCAATAAACTTATTATGGAAAGTTCATTCTGCAACTCAACAAACCAATTCTAAAAAATGAACTCCAAAACTCATTACGGAAAATGTCATTAAAAAACAATAAAATATAATCAAATTCAATACTTGTTTGTTTTCAATACCCGAATAGGACAAACCACCATATGTATTTGTTAATTAGGATTTATAATTAACTACAAATTTAATTTCAATAAATATTAAAATTATCTTAATGGTGCATGTAATTGAAATTATCCTTTTTCATAATGTAAAGTTTGCATCATATATAATACTCACTTTTAGATTTCATTGTTCATAACATAAAAAATTGTTTTTTCAGAAGCTATTACTTTTCGCACAACAGCCTCATGGATTTTGTATTTCGAAAGCTTCTTCCAAAAATTGGTTTCCAAATAAGACTCCTCTCCTCAATAAAAATTAAGTTAACACTATCAAAAAACATCACCCAACCTTACCTCAAACCACCTACTTTTGTTATGAACACCACCACCAAATCTATCACACTTCGCCCAGAACAATGATTACTGTCCATGAACCACCTTCAACTTCCACGATAGCTCTCTCCCATGGACTGCACTGTACAATGGTTTCAAAATAAAAAAGTCAAGGGTATTTATGGTATTTTAAAATATTATATGGTGCAGGTCACATTTATATGTTGCAAGAAGCAGTTGCCTAACATGCCGGTCCGTGAACCCATGCTCGAGCTACCAGATCTAGGCAGTTCTATTTCATACCTCCCATATTTTCAAACTAAAGTCCTGTTAAATTTGGAATTTCAATTTTACCCTTTTGAAATTTATATAGTAAAACATACAATTTGAAAAATAATTTTTTATTCCAAGTTAGATGTTTTAGAATTATAACTTTTATGAAATTTTTAACCAACATTCCAAATTATATATTTTAAAATATATTAATATATTATGTAAAATATATTAATTCCTTATGTAATGTATCATCTGAAATGTATTTTGGAATGTACAGTTCAAAATATATTTTAAAATTTAAAAATATATTTTAAAGTTTTATATTTTGAAATATATTAATACATTTTAAATTGTATATTTTGAAATTTAATTCAAAATAAAAATATTTATTTCATGATAAAAAATATTAAATTTTTAATATTTTAAAATGTACAATTCGAAAAGGTTACTGGATTCCATATTTCAAAACTTAATGCCTACAACTCAATTTATTTTCAAAAAAGTAAGTTGGAATTTCAAATTTTATGCGGGTGCAACTTGAAAATATTGGGGTGTAGAATGCATGTTCCCCAGATCTATCCCGTTTGGGTTGGCCACTGTGGCCCATCGTTGTGCCTTCGTGATCACGGCCTAATAAGAATTCTTTTCTTTTCACTTTGGATATTTGCTTCGTACCACCCTAATTTATTTCTGCACCCTTCCACTACAGTAAAATGATAGCAATAATTCTAAAAAAATCTAACATTTTTATAAAAAAAGTATAGTTTAAAAGACTTTCTTTAAAAAAATTTAAATATTTTGAATTACTTATCTTTGAAGACTCCATTATAAAATGTACATTACATAAATTACATTTTTAAAATAATTGAAATACATTTCAAAATGTTTTTTTTTCTAAAAATGTAAAATTTAAAGCCCTCTAAAACCGAAAAAATTTCTAAAAATTTCTCCAGAAGTTTGTTTTGGATGTTTTATTTTGATAAAGCTTGCATCATCGTATTTTTTTTTTTTGAAATGTGAATTATTATTAATCTTCAATGGGAGATAAACAACTAATTACACACTTGTAAGATTTTATTTGTATTTTATCAAGTCTTATATTACTAATATTTTCAATACAAAAAATTTAGTTGTCAAAATAAAATTCGTATGATGGATGGGTTTGAAAAATTCGAACACAGGTTATATAAAGAAAATTGCAGATTAAATTAAATTATATATTTTTTTTCTCGATTCTCAAATCTAAATGGATTTAATTTGGATAAGTCTCTAAGCTCATGTATAAACTCACTTTATAAAATGATAATTATATTTAAAAAATAAAGATAATATTTTTTAAAAATACATAAATATATTATGATTAACATTTATTTATATATTGAGCCATAATATTTAAAATTAAATTAATTTAGTTAAATAACTTAAATTTAAAAAAAACTGTTTGAATTCATTTGACTTTTTTTTTTTTTTTTAAAAAAAGTAGATTAAACCAGTTTGTTGGTCCAATATCATTAGGTCAAGCAAAAAAATTACATTCTATTTAAAAATAACGCTAGACCTATCTAATATAATTTTTTCAAGTGCCTTTACCGTTGGTTTGATTTATCTTTAGAATTAAATAAATAAAAAAAGATGTAATCTAGTTGTATATAAAATGACAGAAATTTTAAAAAAACCTAACCTTGTAATAATATTTGTTACATTGTAAAATAAAATATTTCTTTAGATTTTTGAATATTCAGTACATCTCAATCTCTCAATGAAAATGATACTTTTTACAATATTAATAAAATGATACATTTTTCCTTTAAAAAGTCTTATATACTGCAAATACATAAAATTAAAAAACTAATTACTAAATAGTATCTCGACTTCCCGAGCAAACATTAGACTTACACAACTTTAATAAGAAGCATGCGCCCACACAAACAGAGAGAAAAATGTTTCTGGTATGCCATGACATAGCAAATGAACTTTTATTCCTTACTAATGATTTGTTCTGAGGGTTCTAATTGTGTACATAATGCCTATGGTTGCATAAAGATCCCCCACTGGAATCACAAATTCACATCAGTTAGGGGAGTGTATACTAAACATACTGGTAATATCACAGCAGAGTATTCAATTGTTCTGTTCATAGATGCTTATTAAATCAACAACCTTGAAGATCACGCCACCTGAGATAAACTAACCCTGCCCGATAATGAACGTATGCTCCAGCCACCACCAATATATGAAACAATTGGTGACTGTGTCCGGCAATGTCAAATTTCCCAGGCATCCATCGTTCCGGAATCCTAGTGGCATAAACCAGTGCTCCAAGTCCATAGAGAACACCCATCAGAATCTCATATCCGGTTGTGTGAAATACTTCTGGCTGGCCCCAGAATAGATAAAGCTTGTGCAGTATAGGTGCTGCACCGGACAAACCCATTCCGAAGAAGAGAGATGCTCGGATGGTGCGGAATTCAGGATTTTGGAACACTGGAAGCAGAGAAACCAAGATGGTGGCAATACCCAATACAGTGATAAATCCTAAGTAAAGGTTGCAGAAAAATGGATAGCACATAAAAGAGTAATATACTGGAGGATAGAAGGAGGTGGATATCAGGGCTGCAATTCCAGCATAGTCAAGCCTGAGCATGATGTATGCCATGCGCTCAGAGTGACAAGATAGAAGATGGCAAACACTGCTAGCTAGCAAGCAAAACATGGCACCCCCTAAAAATGCGAAAAATGGCCACCTTGTAATTGGTCTAAATATAAGTGGTGCTATAATGTTCGCCAGGTCCTCTTTTACACTATGCTGCACATAATCAACAGAGAAATAAGCAATGCTGCATTAGCTCCCAAGTCTAACTATACGAAATAACACAGCAGAAATGTATGCAAGAACTAGCATCACTAATCCATCATTCAGTATAACAAGTCTAACTTCTAAGTCTGGGATTTTTATATTTAAAATTTCCTCAACCATATGATTACAAAACTGTACCCTGGCACATTGATTATTTATCAGTATTGTGGGTATCTGTAAAAAGGAATCTATTATCAAGTAGGGAAAAAGAGAGGATAAACCCTACTGAGATACCAACCAGAGGGGCTAGTTTAACACCTCACCGTCTCTCACCCAGACACAAAGCAAAAAGAGAAATGATACAAGTATTCAGTTGTAAAGCAATTACCAGAACACACACATCAGTATGATTGCTACTGGAGAATCTTACAGGCAAACAATTATACAGATATTCTTTAATATGCCAATTTGAGATTTCCTCTTTGAGTCTGTGTAAATCAGGAATGGAAGGGAGACACGCCAAGAGTTCTGATTGTAATTTCTGCAGGTCGGTCTTCATGAGGATGTCAGGAAAATGCTGTAGCGAATTAAGATCTACAACCTTCGGAATTTTCATGGCAGTGTATATGGTCAATGCCAAAAATATGAAGAACCCGACCAAATGCCTTCAAAAGATACCATTTTGTCATTTAATGGTTGAGAACTAGGAACTAAATTAAAAGTATATATCTTTAATCCAAATATTGGTTGTAAAATTCTAGTTGCCTATGTCCTTACAAAAGAAGCAAAGAATGAGAACCAAAAATATAAAGTAAAAATTTACAAGGCAGTAGTTATTTAATACCACCAATTCACAGACATGGGAAAGACCACGAAAACAAAACAGATAGGAAAAAGGCAGAGCTAACAGAATATGATTCAATTATAGACAACCTTGTTCTAAAACATATTTGAAGATTTGACAGATTTATTTACGTGATATTTCCTCCTTAAAAAAGAACAAATAATTATTTGAATATAAAAGAGACATGATTGATATTTTCGTTCTGTGAACTGTTGATCATGGATTCTGATTGCAGAAACTGCCTTTCTGCTCCCAAGGCTAAGAGTGAGAGCGATGCACATTAGGCTTCCCTCATAAAGCAGTCTAAATTGAACTATTCTCTCACAGTCACAGTCCCTTTCCTCACTGATAACAAATACTTAAGGAAAGGGTCTTCCAATAATACTTGAAACAAGGCTGGAAACGATACGTAAAGGCCCTGAGTTCTGGAGTGCCCATGACATCACTCTAGCTATCACTTTCTGAAAGCTAATAACAACAAAGATACTGTAACCTTTTTCTTTTCTAGGAAAATGAACCAGAGTTATAATGCTTGTCTAGGTTACTGTTGGAGGTATTTCCAATTTACTTTTGCCAAAACAACCCTTTTGTTGCTTCTCTGTTTAAATACACAGGAATTCGTGTTACCATGAACGGTGAAACAAACATACCTGTAGTATATATTCATGCATATAATTTCTCTTTTATATCTCTTACATCCCAATTTTCTTTCTATCTCTCTTTATTCTCAATCATCGCATCTATTATAGGTTCTTTCATTCTTTCTTTATTGTTTCTCTCTCTATCTCTCTTCTTTCCACCAATTCATTCAAAAAATGGGTTGACTTCCTTATATAATAATGAATTATTTATCCGATGACGGGATATTTCTCCTCAGAACGAAAACAAATGCTCAGAAGCAGCGCATGTACAAGAACCAACAAAATCCTGAGAAAATTCACCCAAAAAAGACAGCAAAAATGCAACATTTTGGTGGGAAACAGTAATTAGGAAGCGGAAGGTGAAATTCAAATCCTTACGTCCAAACGTTGAGAGTTTCGTTGTGGATGGTGAACATACTCAGCAGAACCTGCTTCATGGGCCATTCAGATCGATAGTGACCAAGAATGTACTCGTTATCTCTCAAGTAACCGGGCAAAGAGTGGTACTCCACCAGCTGGTACTTCACCTTCTTCCACAGCCTCCGCCCTTTTCCTTCCCTTCCGCGACTCGCCCCTTCGTTCTCCATCAAATTCGACTCTTCACCTCCCATCCTCTGTCAATTCCACAACCAAAACGACAATTAACCTAGAAAAAACACAATTAAACGTCGTGATCTCCAACACGAAAGAAAATAAAGATTTTAACGCAATACCTAGGGATTAAAAGGTACCTGCAATTGAAGAAGAAAGAGGAGGTGGCGATTATTGTGAGGGAGGGAAGGGGGAGAAAAACAAAAGAGGATGCGAGAAACGTAACGAAGGTGATTAGGGAAAGCGCAGTCGTTTGGAATTGCAAGAAATTTGGACGTTAACAGGTGATGTGACGAGGAAGATTCTTCAAGGAGATGCTCTGGTGCCTCATACCATTTCCTTTCCCTAATGCGCCACGCCAGCTACAGCTTTCAAAATCCCAACTTAATTACCTCGCAAAACATCATTACACCAAGTTAAGCACGGTTTAAAATTTGGTTAGCAAAAAAATATTCACGTGGCATTTTTTGGTGGACAATGTCTGCACGTTTTCTTAACGAAGGTTACTTAACAGACATGGATGCTGATTCAATTGGAACTAAATTAAACTTAAAGATGGATTAATTTAGATAAGTATAGATCGTATCAACTTTTTTATATCGTTCCTAATTTTGTATGAAGTATAATCTTATCGATTCAATTATTGAATAACAATTATAAGTTTTTATTCAAATATCTGTATTAAAAATTAATAATAATAATAAAGGACATAGTCAACGATCTTTGTTTCTATATACTTTTAGAAAAAGGATAAAATTGTTGGTTGATGCTTCTTCTTGTTTGTGTAAAGAATACGTTTAGTTTTTTCTTTTTACTTATATATATATATATATATATATATATATATAAGAATGAACAATATCAATTTTAGAATTAAGATAAAAGTTAAAATAACAAAAATCATTATTACTATCGGTGTTGGTATTTTCATTGTCATTATTATTATTTATCATTACTACTATTATTTTATTACCTTTTATCATCATTATTCTTAAATTCTGTTATTTTTTTTCTTATAAAACATCTTTATTACAAGATTTATGAAAAGTTTAAAATTTGGATCTTGTAAAATATTTTTAATGGATGACATAAAATTTAAGATTCTTGATCTTAAATAAAAACTTTAATCATAAAATTAAAAAATTATTTTATTAGCTTATAAATATCGACCATTAAGTAAAATATCAATTAAAATAAAACTTTTTATAAAATTATTCCATTTAAATAAAATAAAAAATTATAAAAAAGTATTTTAAAAGTAATATAACTAATTATAATCCACTAAAAATAAATTAAGATGCCATGAAATTATTCTTAAAATGAAGATGATCTTTTAAGTATAATTATTACAATCACCAAGAAGAAAATATTTGATAAATATGACGAAAGTTATTATATTAAAGTTAATATTTAATGTGAAGATTAACAACTAAATGTAAATTTATTGTGTATATTAAAAAAATTATTGACAGTTTGAATTATCAAGAATTATCTAAGACACCTACAACTGGTTGCAACACATGTCCAGTATTTTTAACCAAATTACTTTTATTCCTTGAAAAAAAAATATTTCTATTCTAGTATTAAGTTTTTTGAATTTGTTTTTATTCTTCTAAACATGTAAATTTTGCTTCTGATACCCGACGACGGATATTTACTGAGATTATTAGTAACACCACCGAGATATTATTTTGTTAACCATGTAAAAAAAAATCAAAAGTACGCAAAGAATTACAAAATTTGAAAGAAATTCAAATAAGATTATAGAAAAAATATACTTAAATATGTTTAATAACCTTTGAAGAAATACTACATTTGAATTAATGATGTACACAAAAAAATAAAAAATATGATGAAAAACGTATTAAAAAGTTTTAGAAATTTTTTTTTTTATCTCCCAAAAAAATACATTGTACTTCTTTAATCAAAGTACATCAATTATCATTTTTCATTTAATTTGACAATATAGGTATTTGTTGATATTAAATCTGAATTAATTCTATCTCTTTCTGGATCTAGGGAGTATGTTTTAGCTAAATATTTTAGTTAAATATTTTGAATGTGATTATCTTGGAAGAAAACAAAATTATAAATAAAAGAAATTTATCATTAGAAGGAAAATTTCTATTTCAATTGACTAAGATTAATAAAAAGTCCACCTGATATAAGAAATTTTAAAATACTTTGAATTAGTTGGAAAGTGTTATAAAGGGTGATGTGGAGAAAATTAATTGAGTCTTTCATGATGAAAACTGTTGGTTGAATCTAACTTTCAGTGAATGGGTGGTGCTTAATGTAACCAGAGGTGTTTACTGAATAATGTGACCGTTGTTATTGTTTTCTTTCTCTTTCATGAATATGATTAAACAGTTATGTGACGTTTGTATGAAGGATGGTCGTAGACCCACATCTTATACGGAACAAATTACATCCACTTGTTAATCAATGCTTGACCATAATATATTGTGTCTGATTCCATTCTCAAACTTTTGACAGATTTATACAGATGTTAATATTTGAGGTATTGCTTGTAATGTGGATTGGTTGACAAATTTGTATTTCTGAAAAATATTTACTTTTTTTTTCCTTTATCAATAGTTTTTTGCTGTTTAATTTATTGTGTTTTTTAAAACAATATGAAATATCATATTCAATTAGCTTTATCATTATTTCATTTCTATTGTTTTGATGGTAGATTGTTGCCAAAAACAGCCTTATCTTATCACTAATTTTTATAGCTTTTATTTATTTTTAAAAAGTTATAAAAAAACATAGTCTTTACTAATAAACTAATTTTAATTGGTAATATTTATTATATTTTGGAAAACTTGTAACTTACAAAACATCTATTACATTTTGGAAAACTTGTACACATAATGCAAAACAACGTATATTTTAGGAGAATAAGAGGATCACGTATCTTCGGTTGACACCTGCAATAGAGTTTAATTATCGTGGTCTTTGATTTTGATGAAAATAAATAAATATTAAATATATTGAAAAAAATGATAGTATTTTTTTTATTAGGTTGGAAGTATTATACTAATTTTTGTTTAGGTTAACAATGATATACCCATTTTCAATTTAAATTATGATAATTCTTTGAGATTTTATAAATTTAAAGAAACATAATTAATTTTAGTATGAGTTAATATAAGAATAAAAAGTTATATTTATAATTATTATTTCATCATTTTGATAAAAAATATACAAGTAAAACTTAACCGATTTTTAATATTTTATAATTTTATGATAAAACCTTTAAGATTTGAAGAAAAATAAAATTCAACCAAAGACCAAACTAGTTACAATAATAGAAAAATGTTGATTAAATTAACTTAATCGACAAAAACTACTAATTGTAAATAATACATATAACTTTAAAATGGTGTAAAAATTAAATGAAAAAAATTTAAGAAATATAAATTACATAGGTAAAATATTAAAAAAATAATAGAGTGATTTGTAAAGTATAGGAACAGAAGAATAAACCACATCTAAATAAATTAAAAATTAAAGATAAGAAATCAGTAAATAATAAAGATGCAATAACATAAAGTCAGAGAAAAATTATTAGGCATAACGATAGATGGCACAAAAGTTTTACTTGTACCTCAAATGTAATATTTTTATTTATATATAAAGTAATATATATATATATATATATATATATATAACTTATTCGATTTTTATTAAAAGTTGTTTATTTATTTTATTAACTATTTCATTAGTGAGACTTGTTAATCCAAGACCTTTAGAACCTCTTACTGTAATCCATTCCATACATTTATGGTTGAAAAATCCATAAACCTGCCTCGCTTTAATTTTTTTTAAGATTTTTATATTATTTTGATAAAAATTTTATAATGGAAATTATTTTCATTTAGGACATCTTCCTATAATTCCTTCCATAAATTAATGGTTGAAAAATCCACAAACCTACCTTGTTTTTCTTTCTTTTTATATATTTTTTAATTTTACTGATAACAAAAAGTATAATGAAATTAGTTTCACTGAGATTTTTGCAAGGTTAAACCTAATAAAAGATATCACCTTAATGACATATTAACTAACATAAGTTGGTTTCTTCCTTAACGTTGAGAAGAGTTATTTTTTGTTAATATTAATAATATTTTTAAATAATTTTTTATCTTTATGTTGAATGTTATTTGATGATATTTTTATCTATAATATTCTTTTTATATTTATGTTGAATGTTTTTTGATGATATTTTTTATATTCAGTAGAAGTTGAAGTACTATATTTGAAGAACAAAATTAAAATTTAACAATTCTTTATTTAAATAAAATTATTTTAAAAATTAAATAATTGAAGATAAAATAATTTAAAGTATTTAAACATTTTAAAATATGTAAAATTCTTTAAAAAAAACACACCTCCTTAGTAACTTAAGTGTCATTACAGTTATTTTTCAGACTAATTACACTGTGCTTATATAAATTACTCTAAATCGTATCGTAGAGTGTCCTCAAATATACGATTCATAAAACCAATTAAAAAATGCACTATAGAATCCCAATTCCAGAATATATTTTTTCAAAAATACCTTCAAAATATATAATCCAAAAATTTACTACTTCAGGAGGTGAAAGAAGAAACCACGGATGACCAAAAAGCAATAGCCGAAAAAATGTTAGTTAATTTATGCTAGATGAAATTACAGAATTACCCTCAACCTTTTGCGGATTTAGAAGACGTGCCTTGTATTTTCCTTTACTCTCAATTGCCAACCCTGACATGGTAATGGCGGGCTCTCACACTCCGCAACGTGCTTGGATTCTTCACTTGCTTTGTCTCTGGGCTTCTGCAGTTCTGGTATTCGCCGATGAACATTCCTTGTGTATGCCATTCTTCTCCTTCCTCCTTCATTAATTTTGTTATATTTGTTTCTTTTTATGGATTCAAATATAGGGTTTGGTTGTGCCTTTTTTTCCCGGAGAGTTTGGTTACACTTTTGATTGTCGAACTCGAAGCATATTGGCTGGATAGTATAGGATAATATCTCCATTACTGATGAGAAACGAAATGGTGGAAAGAAAGATGCCCTAACTTTGTTTAAAATCTTGAAACATTGTATTTGGAACTGCTACAAGCCAATAGTGTCTGTTCTACGTTTCCCTTCCAACAAGGCTATAAAACGCGTTCTACGCAGTTATTTTCTGTGGTTAATCTTTCTTATGTTACAATAACTGGTAAAAACCCCTGGTGGTTTTCTGGTTACAACATTTCATCTTAAGGTTAGTCATCCTGAATTTTTATTGGTTCGCCCTAAGTTGTAGTGGATGGAATGGAATATTATTTTTTCCTTTCAACGAAAAAATAAATCTCAATATTCTGTACGAATTTGTCGTTCAAGTAAGGTAGATTGTTGTTTGTATATTGTTGGAATTTTGGATTTGATGTTATATATGATGTAATCCGGTGTCATAATTATGTAAATGTTGAAATTTCACTTATCGTTTTCCTTATGTATTTTTTCAGCTCTTACTCAAAATACCTCACTGCAGCTTTCACCTGGTTTGCCTGTGGGAAATTCTCCAGGTTCTAAACCTGGTGCTACTGTGGTTGTTGAAAGAGTTTATATACATGGATTGTCAAGGTTTAAAAGCCTGGGGAAATTTGCACATTCCTTTAAAGTGAAGGTGTTGCCACTGCCTGAATACTCAAAAGTTCGCCTGCCAAACGTAGAAGTCTGTTTCCATAGGTGAGTATTTGTCCTAGTGTATACATCATACATTGTACACGTGTGTGGTTTATGAGAGTATCTATGACCTTGGGTCTTATTGTATATTTAATTGGTGAGTGAATACGATGAACAGTCATTCATTCTATGCTTTATGCATTTGGTTATTCTAGGACTATCACTTTGTTTTATATCTATTTGTTATCTATCAAACAGGAATTGTAACAATAATCATTGGAATTGATTTAAGACGTTTCTATATGTCTTGTTCAGGAATGTGTCTATTGTAGCTGGGATGTGCTCGCATGGCCAGTGGGAGAAGGTTGCTAAGGGTTCTTGGACTCGATCAATGTCTCCTTTTGACCACAAGATCTTAGACATAAGGACTGCTGGCTCCACACTGGAAAATTTTGAGGTTTCTGTCGAAGAAGGTAAATGTTCTTTGTGCAGGTTTGTTTCTCTTTTAGGAAGGGGGTAGTAAATAAAAGAAAATCTAATCCAAGTGTGCGTGTTGTATTTGTTATCGATGAATATGAATTTCAGTTTTTTGAAGTTCTGTTGATCACGTTTAGAAACAGTAACATCCAGCACTAATAATATTCTTTTCCCTCCTTTGCAGAATTTTTTGTATATCGAATTGTGTTATTAATATTGGGTATTACTCTGATGAGCCTGGCGTCCTTTATAAGCAAGTCATTAGCATTTTATTATAGCAGTGCAATGGCCATTGGAATAATTCTCGTTGTTTTGATTATTCTTTATCAGGTAACATTTCTGTTCCTCAATTTTCAATTTTGAAATGTTCTATATCCAATCTTATTTTCTGTTTATGATTAATCTTTTTGTTTTGTTGAGTAGTGAGTCATACCTTCAAAGTTCAATTCTTCCTCTCTAGAAAACTTTTCTTTTGCCTTGTTTGTAGATTATCTTATATGATGCTGTCTTTTGTTTTTTCTTCATCTTGTGTGGTCATGGTGGCCATAGCAACATAAACATTGTTGATATTTGAATTTGGTTGCCTAATTCGTTTTAAGTTGTTGACATGTGAAAAGTGGAATCATGTTTCCAAGTGATCATAAATCCTGGGTATTGTGATTCATAGGAATGGTTAAAATTTGTATGGTTAGTCATAAACATTTTTGGCAATATTAACATATTTTATGGGAATAAAAGATTTTTAATGTTTATTTCAATAGAACTTTTCAAGTATAAAGTATCTTTTATCCCAGATACATTCTTTTAGTGAAATAATTAAATTGTATAAATATATATATATATATATATATTATTCTTTTACTCAAATCTTACTATAAAATATTATATTCAACTATAGCACCAAGATTCTTTTTAAAAAGAATTAACCAGTTACTTTCGAAAACAATAAAATTTAACTAGAAATATAAAGCAATATGACACATGATTCCGAAAAAAATATCTAAATTAATTAAATCAAGAAAGTGACAACAATGTACAAGCAAACCAATTTTCTTTCCTTTTACTACATTTTTCTTTTAGTATTTTAATAGCATTTTGTTTTAACATTAGAATGAAGTGATATAAGATAAAACTTAAATGGAAAATAAGATGAAACCATGTGATGATTAGTCTCAATTCATGGACCTCATTTGAAGTAAAATATGAAATTCTCAAGATACATGGATTCAGCAAAATAATTTTTGTAAGATCTATTGAACAAGAAGAGGGAAACTCAAAAAGAAGGGAGTGAGCTTATGAAAAAGAATATAAACACCCTTTACATGGAAGAGATGGCTTCCATGACATCAGGTGAGAGGAGAGGGGTGAGACCTGTTACCAGCAAAAGGTAGTCTACAACAGTGGTTGAAGGAGGCTGTGCACAAAAGTGCTACCTCTAGATAGAGATATGACATAGTAGAGCCACAAGTGAGAATAGGGAATATGTGAAAGAAAGAAGAGGAAGATAGACAGTGATATGATCTTTTCATGTGATTAAAATTTTCCTCCCAACTCAAGAAAGTTGGACTCATATTGGAAGGAAATTCTGTTCAGTATAAAGTAAAAGAAAAGAGTAGAACAACTAATGAGGATTATACCCCTCTAAATTAAAAAGTATATCGAGGTGTGGATGTTGAGGTGAAAACTCTTGTTCTCTCTTTATTAATTTGACTTCTCAGTTGCAAACTAATTTTTGTATTAAATATCTATAGAAAAATCTTGTTGACATTAACATGGAATTTGCCTCTTATAAATTGACAGGGAATGAAACTTCTTCCAACTGGTCGAAAGAGTTCCCTTGCTATATTTATGTATTCAACTGCTGTAAGTTTATCCTCAATGCACTTCTCTTCCTCCTTTATACTAACAAATGTGGATCATGTAATTAACAATTTCAGGTATTATTTTAAATCAGGTTGGTTTTGGGACTTTTCTCCTCCGTTACATTCCTGGCTTAGTTCGTTCAGTACTTACAGAGCTAGGAATTGATGAAGACATGTATAATCCTGTATGTAAGTCACCTATATGTTTTCTGCTGATTTGCTTTGACATCAGACTGCTGGTTAAAAGTATCTTTCACTTATTCATATGTATTCTGAATTATGGAAGTGTTGGTTGGTCTCATTTATTTAGTCTGTAAATTTGAATGGCTAGCTATCGAAGAGTCTATGACCTTAAAGAAGGTCCACAACAAATGATTGTGCAGGGTTTCCAGTTTTTGCAATTTCGTTAGTTCATCCAAAAAAGTAAAGTTATGGAAGAATGAAAAACTTAATTTCTCACTACTTCTCCCGAGTTTAGGTCATAGAGGAAGGTTGGCATTTGGTTGCCAGCCATCTGTAAAACCATATCACCATATCAGGACAGGAATAATAGACAAATTAATTTTGCTAATACTATGTTAGGATCAGGCCTGTGTTCAGTTCAGCAGAAGGAAAAAGGATCAGAAGGTGCACTCCAGGAGGATTGAAATTATGTGATTAAAGTCATAGTTATTAACTATGATGGTGGCACTATCATGCCATTGCAATCCCCTTCACTATTGAAACGTAAATTGCTATGTTTGTCCATTGTGGTTGCAACCATTCACATCCACTACAGGCCCCATTACTTGTACATGAAATCCCGAAAGTACCTTAACTATTGTTTTTCATCTTTTCTTCAATTGGTGTCACATTAATGTCTTCTTGTATACTTTCATTCCGTATCTTGTCTTTTGTGGTTGCAACCATTCACATCCACTACAGGCCCCATTACTTGTACATGAAATCCCGAAATTACGTTAAGTATTGTTTTTTCATCTTTTCTTCAGTTGGTGTCACATTAATGTCTTCTTGTATACTTTCATTCCGTATCTTGTCCTTTCTTGTCCTTTCTTGTCCTTTCTTGCGTGATCCATCTTAATATGCTCATCTTTTGTACTCCGACCTTTTTCTCTTGCCACTTTAAATCTCAAGATACACTATCATATAGTATGATAACCCATAATGCTTTTCTTCATTTTAGTCATCTCACTTGTATTTTGTGGGTAACACATCATTAGTAATTGTCCATCATTTTGTAATATTTATCTTAGATATCTAACTTAAAAACCTATGGTTTGTAATCTTCTTCAATTTCTACTTCCAAGTGACATTCTTCCTCTTTTGCTAAAATTGGAAGTCAGATTGATCTCATTTTTTTCCCATGTAAGAGAGAAAAATTAATGAGAATAAAATGCTGGATGTAAAGGATGGCATGTGACTTGCTAAAGATATGAATGATTAGAAGTCAATTGTGATGGCTTTAATATATAATTTGATTCGTTATAAAGGAGATGGTGGGGGTGTTGAAAGAACATTATGTTTCTTATATGAGAATTCCCAAAGAGAATGGTTTGTCAATGTGGAAAAAAATGTAGTGTGTGGATCTTCAAATCCTAAGGAAAGCAAAAGATACTGAACACTTGGATTTAATACCAAGTATATAACCTTAGTTGTAAAATTGCCTCTGTCAAGGGAGAACTATTGATTTCTCCTATGGGTTTAGTTTGTGAGTGCACAGTACCCAATGCATCAAGCCGTTCTATATTTGCATACTAGTGCAAAATATTTAGGCTTTTCCAACCTTTCCTTAGCGAAATTTGGTGGTAACTAATTAAACTTTGTACTTTTAAATTTTTGATACATCCTGTTGCAATGTAGTCTTGAGTCTCAAGATACTATGGATAATGGATACAATGATCTCGAGGGAGTAGATATATTATTGTATGCAATACAAGTTGGGTCCATCTTGAAAAAAAAAACTAGATGGTTAAGATGGGCTCTGAATTTGGGATATTCAGCTATCGAACAACAAATTCAACTTTAGAGTTGATCCCATTGTACGCTATGAATATTTTCTTGCAATTTCTCATTAATTTGTCATTTCTTCCTGGTTTCAATGGTATTCATTGCTTATTAGTTTTTTTTTGCTGTTCTTGTATATATTGTGTAATTAGTTAATATTTGTCCAATGTACAAATAGTCAAATATGAGGATCTTTCAACGCCTAACTTATGCAATGTCAACTGCAGTTGGCACTATTTCTGCTGACTTTTGTTGCAATAGTTGGAGCTTGGTTGGGATTCTGGGTGGTCCACAAGCTTGTCTTGACTGAAGATGGATCAGTAGACGTAAGCACTGCTCAATTTGTTGCGTGGGCTATAAGGATTTTGGCTGCGATTATGATTCTTCAGGTTTGTTTATTTATTTTCTTCCCCAACATTTCTATTATGTTGTTGATGCTCAAGATAAGCACATAACTATAAATTTGATACGATGTTGTCTCTAGAGTTCTATGGATCCCCTTTTGGGAACATTTGCTTTATTATGTGGATCACTCCTCTCCTTGTTGAAGAGGATGCATAGAGTGAGATTCCTTCGTCATTTACGCAGGTTAGTCCACAATTTCTTAATTATATGTACAATTCATATATATTAGTGTGTGTGTGTGTGTGTATATATATATATATATATAACATTCATTTGTTAGTATAACATTTAGCATTATCAGGCAGTGATTTCAGTTATTAGTGAGAAAGTAATATCAAATCAGTCGATTGCAATTCAAGTTGTTTCTATAATGGAAGAGGAAGTAAGGTTTAAACTGTTTTCATCCAAGTTGTAACTTGTTTTCAGAAGTTATCCTAAATAGCTTACTGAGGTCAATGCCTTTTACAAACTAGAGGGAATGCATGTGTCATTTCAATAAATTCAAGGCCTACCAGTTGCAATTTCCCTTTCTAAAACCGTGTTGTGTTTTAATCTTAAGTAGAATGTTGCAAATTTTCTTAAACATAAAAATATGTGGAGATTTGCATTTTCTAATTGTTTTTACCCGTAACCTATTTTGAGTTGCTACACTTTGTCATCATGAGAGTTTCTTCTTATGACTATTGGTCCAATAAATACGTTCTTCGAATATTGTGTATATTTATTGTGGAAAAAATTTGCAGGCGTTTGTTTAAATCACCCAAGAAAAACAGAAGGAGGTCTCAGGTTCCTGACTCATCACCTTTTGATGATTCACACGATGAACATATGTACAACATGATGCAAAACAAAGAGGACACCCCACTTTTTCATCCACAACTGAAAAGCCCTACCTTGTCGCCTTGCAAATCTTCTGCTGCAGGTTTGCTTCATCTCTTGTATCCTTTCTTTTAAAAGTGTCACCTTTTGACAACTTTTTTCTCCCGATTGATCAACGGAGAAAAGAAAAACATTGAGATTAGTGGTGATTAACACGCCAAACATGTACGTTTCCAGGTTTCATTAGGACACTACCTAATACACAGAAGGAGGCGTTATACCCGTCCATCATACACAACACGCCGGAGAGAAAAAGATATTCAGCTGCAGAATGGAATGCGTTCACAAAGGAGTCAACTGAGAAAGCCTTGGAAGAACTTGTTGCATACCCTGATTTCAGTAAATGGTTGTCCACCAATGCAGATAGGATAAGTGTAACGCCCAACACGAAAACTGATCGTGGGCGTAGATGGCTGTTGTGGTCTTGAGGCACCTAAACGTTCTTTACAAATTCATGACAGTTTGATCGAAGTAGTTGACAGAATCCTACAGGATTTCTTGCCTTTGTGCTAACGGTTGTTTTTCCTTTGCAGAAGGTCCTAACGGAAGAGAGATGTGGAATAGACAAACTTAAATATTGTAAATTTTTGTGATAAGTAATATTTTGTAGGGTGTACTGTACATATTCATTACATACGTTGGTGGTTTCTCAATTCTTGTCCACTGGGAAGTTTCCGGTAAATGTTTGAATTTGTATCCAACGGTGACCATACCGGCTCATGATTTAGTTCTAATTTCGAAATGGGTAGAATGTATTCACTTCATTTTTTATTTTACTTTTTCTGGTAGTATGGATATTTTTTGTTTGATTCATATACATAACAATGTCTAGCCCTTTAATCTATTTTGAGCTTATTAGTAAAATGTGAATAAAAAGTAGGGTCAAATTTGTAAGTGCGCACCTGCTATCCCTTGTGCAGCTGAATGGAATATTTTTCAAATAAAACTGCTACACAGTATAACATATAAATGTGTAAGTAGTAGGATTTATTTGATAAAAATTTAAAATGATAAAATCGGTATCACATTGGAATAAATATGAAAAATAAGAGAAAACAAGTTTAATTTTTTTATAATAGGTATTCATTAAAAAATCCATGCTCTTAAAAAAAAAAGGCAACAGTGTGAAGACGAGTTCTTCCTCCATCCTAACAGTTCTTCTGCATCTTAATAAAAAAACAGTTCTTCTACGTCTTAATAAAAAAATTTAATACCACAAGTGAAAACTCACACCGAGCATCCAACCAACTGAGGAAGGTGTCCCGTTCTAAGTTTTTCTCCCGTTCTAAGTTTTTCTCTGTCCGTATATAAAAGAATTAACTTGTGTAATCATTTTGTACTTTTTTTTGTTATTTAGTCTTTTATATTTTATTTTTACTTATCTTCTTGTTTATTATATTTTAGTCCAATACGAATGAGTTGGGAACACAAATAACAAGAAAAGTTAAAGAAAATATTCAAAACAAAAAGTTAAAAGATTTTCCAAAAGAAAGAAAATATTCAAAACAAGAAAATGAAAAGATTTTCCAAAAGAAAGACAGTTGCACACATGTCCTACATCTGTGTTCTATGCCAACACAGGCTTTCTCTCACTTTTTCCAGTTGTTATTGTCTTTCTCATATTCTCTACTCTTCTCTCTGTGTTGCACCCTAGTCCACCGTTTCAAGCTTTGCCAAAGACATGCTACAATATACCGTAAAGTTGTTTCCACGATCCCAAATTCACGGTGTTTTCTCTCACGTTTCCCAAATATTTGTTTCTCACAGACCTTATACTCCTCTTTGTCATAACCCCTATTCCACCATTTCAAGTTTTTCCAAACTATAATCCATTGTAAAGTTGTTTCTACTTTCCCAAACTCTAATATCCTTTTGCATTGTACCCATTGACATGTCTTTGTCAAATAAATTTTTGTAATGCACACTTTGCCCAAATAATGATCTACATTCTTTTATTGAGCATGTTCTTTGAATCAAACACTTTTCAAAAAAGAAAAAACTATGTTTTTTCTAGTTTGAATACGTGTGTGTATGCACTTGTTTCAGTTTTTTACACGAAAGTTTGTCACTAAATCATTTGACTTCAATATGTTGTTATTATAAAAGTCAATTCACTCTATAGATAAAATAATCTTGAAAGGAAAAAAAAAAAAAAAACTAGATTTCATCACTAGGTAAAACGGTTGTGTGGTTTAGGGTTGGTCCTACAAGATAAAGAGATAATATCTCATAATTTGTTTTCCTTGTACAATGACTATTACATTTCTTTATATACTTTAAAGAGTTAAAATCTATGTTTCAATAAGAAGAACTCTAATTTATAAATTCCAAAATGAAATTGTTAAGAATAGTGAGTATCTTATCCAATTTTCAATGTTACCTAAAACTCGTTGGTTGTTATAATGACTCATTACCCTTAATGAAATTAACTTTCAATTTGAAACAAATGTAGTTTGACTTAATAGTAAATTGGTTAAAAAAAACAAACTCACAACATATATTTCTTTTTACAATTATTAATCCTGACTTTGATACAAATCACTTAGTGGGTAAGTTGAACTATTATGGTTAAACATAAATTAAAGTTAATTATAATTTTGAAGTTGAATGAAGTTATTATTTTAGGCAACTATCATGGGAGTACTTAGAGCATTGGAATTGAAATAAAGCTAGAAAAAAACAAAAAAAAAAAAACAAAGTTGAATATCATCTCTATAAGAGATAATGGATAACATAAATGTTACTTTTAAAAGTAATATTATATTATTCAAAATGTTTAAACAATGTTATTTTCCACAATAGTTTTCAAATTGAATGCAAACTAATTGAGAACTATGTTGATGAAGTAAATGAATTTCTTACATTTGAAAAAGTTCAAAATGCTAATATTAGTATATAGTTTGGCAAGGTCAAAGTTTTTCAAAGTATATTATTTTATCAAATATTTATATTTTGTTATTTTGGATAATATGTAGAAATTTTATTATTTTCGATAATATTCTTTTTTTTAATTTGGATAAGGTGTATGTTTAAATCTATATTGATTGTACAAACTGTTTTACAACGTGATTGTGAATAGGCAACACAATTCGAAAAATGTAATTTTATAATTTTTTTTAGTTTGTTAAGATAGGAATTTTATGAAAATATGATGTGTAATATAATAAGATATTTGTATTATATAAGATGTATGAAAGTACTAACTAATTATCATAAATATTAAGTTAGTTATCCGAATATTTTAAACAAAAAATTAAAAATAAGTTCTTTCAATTTACCTCTATAAATACAATATAATAACTAAAATATTAAAAACAAGTATGATCCTATTATCTTATTATTTTGACTTTAACTAATGAAATAGTTTCGAGTATAATCATCTTGTTGTATTGTTACAAGAAAATATTTTTATAATTTTAAAAATCATAAAATACATTGTTGATAATGATAATAGGTAGCATATTACTTGCTTCCATAATAAATCAATATTACTAGACTCCAAAAAATGTAATAAACATGTTATAAAAAGTTATAAAAGTTATGTCTAGGTATTTTGATTAAACACTCGACCATAAAATTATGTTGTTTAAGTATTTTGATTAAACACTTAATCACTTTTGTGATTTTTAATGTCATCACACTTAATATAAAAAAGTTAAATATTAGACAATTTATTTTATATTTATTTATTTTTTATATATATATTTGTATTTAGAACACAAGTTTTATTTAAATATAGATGATGTATTTTGAAATCATCAATTGACTATTTCGATGTTATAATTTAAAAATATGACTTATCTATCTATGTAGATTTTTTTAAAAGTTAATCTATTTTAATATATTTTGAAAATAATTAAACTAATTTAATAAAGAAATCATTTTAATGACCTTAAATTACTAAAATATTTATATTTTCACTACTGAACAATATTTTGTTATTATATATACGATGCCAAATGAATCGGATTTGTCTTTGTGAGTATCATTCAAACTTATTTTAATTTGGGAGGGAATTTTCACCCCTCATTTAGTGAGTATGTCTACGAGTACGAATAATATTTAATTTTTTAATTTAAAATGTGTATATACATGTTAATTTTCGTCATTGTCCTAGTTCAAATATTATATAAAATATACATGTTTTTAGTTCTAAAACATTTTTAATTTATTAAATAAACTAAAAATTTATATTAATTAATTTATTAAATTATATTTATATTATCCATTTCATTATTTTTAATTATTTTATATTTATAAATAATAATTTTTTTTTAATATTTAATATTGAAGAAAAAATATTTATTAAATATAAAAATAAAGAAGAAGATTAGGATGAATTTTTAATGTGATAATCAAATTATCTAGGGATGTTAAATATAGGAATTAAAATAAAATAAAAACAAACTAGAATTTAATGTTATAATTGTTTATAAAACAGAATTCTACTTCATACCCATAGCTTTCAACTTTTCATGTCCTGTTGTCATGTCATGGATGCTATAATTTATTAAAATAACCGGCTACACTAAAAAGTAGGATAATAGAATAATCCGATGGATTGATTCTCTTACGCAAACACGTAAGATACACGTTACAACTTACAGACATGCACTGTGCAATATAATACAACTCCCCCACATAAAAACAAAGAATTTTTTTAAATATTGTTTTTCATTTTTTCTTAATTTAAGTGAAACTGTCTCTATTTTTTAAAATTGGTATTTATCTCAAATTTTCTTTGAGAAAGAGAATTCAAGATAAAATATAAAATATGCTTCCTTTCTAAATATCTGCAAGCTACCATCAACATTAGGATGCAAAATACTAATATTATTGATCTATTTTTCACTTCACATTATTAATATTTACTATTAAAAATTTAATAAAGAGCAAATATTTAATATATAAATTAAAGTATCAGTAGTATTGTTTGAAATGTGTATTTTATCCTGTCTCAGTCTGGAGGAGAGTACCGTGGAGACTCGTAGACGAATTTTGCTGCTGTGTCCTTATTTTATTTGCATAAAAAGGCAAACACAACACAACATAAATTATTAATTACTACCAAAATGGGCTCTCACTCTCTTCTTCCTCCTTAAGTACAGTGGGATCCCTCAACAACCATGGCCACTACCTCTTCCAAGGCAACCATATCTGTGCCTTTCATTTCCCATGGCCCCACTCATAACAACCACTTCTTCCATCTTCTATCACTCCCTCGTCGTTCTTGTACTTTCAGGTCACAGAACAACAAAACGACTGCGTTTTCGCTGAGAGGCTGCGCTTGTCACCAAAGTAGAGCAGCAGAAGAATTCGGCAGTTCGGAGGAAGACGAAGAGTTCGTGAAGGTTCTTAGAGAATCTCAATCGTACATTTCGGTGCACAGATGCAGCGTTTTCGTTTTACTGATATCTGCAGAAGTTGTTGCCAGTCCTTACTTGGATTCCATTCTCAAGGTATCACATCGCTCTTCTCCCTCTCTCTCCCTGTCAACTCAATAAACCTTTTTTTCTTTTGCAATTGATTATTTATTGAAAATGTCCCCACAATGCTTACACAAAATACTAAAAAACAATTCAATATTATAATCAGTTTTTTTTTTTTTTAATTTTTGATTCGTTGACGTCAACTCTTGTTTTTTTCACTTTTTCTCTGATCAAAGAAAGAAGTAGGACATTATTTTATTTCATCTCACTATAATCTGGGTCGGAATACAAGGCATAAATATCTAACGCCTTTTAAAAAGTCTTAAGCATGGTTATAACTATTTCAAACAACAAATGTTAAATATTGCTTCCTTGCTTTTTTTACATAGAAAATCTCGAAAATAAAAAAAAGTAGTTATAGCAAACAAATTGTTAAAAAGAATTTGTTGTTTCGAGAAGCTGAAAAGATTATGGTATCCAACAAGTAAATATTAGAAGACAAGTAAGAAACACGTGTCACTTTTGGCTTCTGACCATGCACTGATGTGTCTTTACTGGGACAAAGTGCAACTAATATTTGAAAGTAGTGATAAAAGTTTCACAACAATATAAAAATTCTTTTCATGTCATTTCGGTCTTTCTCTCTCATTAATTATTGTTTTCTCACACATCTTTTATATAAAAAGAGTTGGAGAAAATAAGTTTTGTTTATTAAAATTAATTCTCACACATTTTTTTATTTATTTCAAAAGGTTATACCTTAAAACTGAATAAACATAAAATAATTTGTTAAAAGATTTTAGTTTTTTTAATTATTGATGCAAATTATCACATAAAACAATTGCTCAAGACTAATACAATATCATGTTTAATGTTTATAAATCAAGTCAATATCAGTTTCTAAAGAAATAATACATAATAATAAATCAAGTTTAATATTAATTACTAAATTACAATATTAACCACGGATCAACTGACGAAAATTAAATATTTTTCATTTATGAATGTTTTTCTAAAAAACCATTAATGTAATATAATTTAAAAACTTTAAAAATATGTCTTTGAGAACTTCAGTTTATTTAGTTTAGGTTCATATAGAAAATTCTCTTTTTTTTTTTAAAAATATTTGTTTGCTTTAATATTTTCAATAAATGAAATGAAAGCATCAATAAAACTTGATTATTTAAACATAACTATATTTTAAAATTAAAATGTTTAGTATTTTTTTTACATAAAATTATGAATTATAACCATTTAAATCAAATACAATAAGAGTGTCACTATTAGGTATCAAATTAATGATCGGCAAGGACTTTGTAAGTTTTATAAGTTATGTTTTACTTTTTTTCACATCGAATTTTTAATCATATATTTAAAATATGTATTGAATATATTTTTTAACATAATAATATTCTTTCTTTTATATATTTAACTATGGGCTTTAGATATTATAAATTCTTTCTTACTTAATGCTATTAATTATTTCTCAATAATTGAAAGCATTGAATATATACAACAGAAATGAGTTCCAAATTATAAATAAGTAATAATTTTGTATTATTATTAAATCATTTAAGAAAGGAGGATTGGGACAATGACAACATATACAGTTTTTTAAAGAGAGACGAAGCTATTTTACCTTATTATTATTAATTATTATTGTAATAGATGGTATTTTTTTAATATTTACCTTAACTGATAGTACTAGCGTTGTTGTTTTGACTACAACTTACTCTCTCCCTCTCTTTTTTGTGTAAATTTTTTTCACAAATAATAATAAGTATACTGTCTTTCAAAAAGTTTTATTAAATTTATTAATCTCATTTTAATAAATATATTGTTCTGATTCAAACCAAGAAAGTAAGTAATTACAAAATAAATTAGAAAGAAAAAAAAATATTATTTAAAAAGGAAAGTCCATTCTTGAATTTGTTAAACTATTCAAAAGGGAGGAATTACTATTTGAGTGGAACAACTCTGGTAGGTTTTCCCATTCTATTAATCTTGAAAGTAGCGAAAATAGGAATAAAGAAAAAAAAAAAAAACAAGAAAGAAATAGGCATCATGCGACTGAACTAGGCCAATAATTTCCGCTTCTTGGCGGCTAAAGTTTGAGAGTTTCTCTCCCACCGCCACCGCGATCACCGGCACGGTGTGAAATCCGTTTCTTCTCAATGGCAAGTTCCTTATGCCCATCCCTTCCGAACATTTCCACTTTCTCTGATTTCTGCAAACTATACTTTTCCTCTCATCATTTATCTTTCCACCCACCAAAATCAAACCCGCAATTTAAGCTTCGTTGGGGCCCGGAAGCGTGGCCACTGGGTAACCGAAAGAAAGGAGCTTTAAGGAAGCTTACTGCGACGAGCGAAGGAGCGAATGGTTATGGGAGTGTAGACGCAGAAGGGTATCATGGGTCGGTGGAAGATAAGCAATTCGTGCGTTCCTTTCGCGAGGCCTGGCCTTACTTGTGGGCCTATCGTGGCAGCACCTTCGTTGTCATTATTTCTGGAGAAATTGTTTCGAGTCCTTTCCTAGATCCTATTCTCAAGGCACGCACTCACTTCAAATTTTATCTTCACAGAACCATGATTGTTTACTGTTAGCATTGTCTTTGATGCATTAACTACTTGCTATGCCTATGTAGTAAGTATGCATTAAACTTTTAAAGCGTGTTTTCTAATTCTGGGTGCAGGATATAGCTTTCCTTCATCACCTAGGAATCCGGTTTGTTCTTGTTCCGGGGACACATGTGCAGATAGACAGGCTTCTGAATGAGAGAGGTTTGTCAAAATAGGATCAGGCTCCGCTAAAGCAAGCAAAATCACTTTAAATGGCAAACTAAGTAATCTTAGTTGTCGACGAGAAAATGGTCTTTTGATGTTCTTGCACATACATAACAAATTATGAATGTGTTCGGATATAAATTAGTAATTTTCTCATAAGCAACTGGATTACTAACTTCACTCTTACTTTAGAGGAGCTAATTGGTTGCTTAGTTTTCTTACACCACTGAAAATGATTAAATCAGTGTTAATTTTAACCTTGGGTGGTGTTCCTTGCAAAGCCCAATCTAGCCCTTTCCTCAAGAAGAGAAAATGGAAGGAAATTGTTGGCTAGAGCAGTGTATCAGTGATTGACCTTATTATTGTATTTGTAGGGTGCCAGCCTAAGTATGTTGGTAGATATAGGATAACTGATGAAGAATCTCTAGAAGCTGCGATGGAAGCCGCTGGGGGAATACGATTGATGATCGAAGCAAAACTTTCTCCTGGACCTTCCATATGCAATATTCGTCGACATGGTGACAATAGTCGATGGCATGAAGTTGGCGTCAGTGTTGCCAGTGGTAACTTTCTTGCAGCCAAGGTTTGAATTTTGTGATTTGATCACTTCTATTCAGTGTCGGTGGTCTTTGTGAAATTGTCCCTCCCCTTATGTTTTTACTACTGTGTTAGTACTACATCTTGTTATTTTTATGTTTTGGCAGAGAAGAGGGGTGGTCAAAGGAATTGATTTTGGGTCAACTGGGGAAGTTAAAAAAGTAGACGTAACTCGCATGCGTGAGAGACTTGATGGTGGTTGTGTAGTTATTTTAACCAACTTGGGCTACTCCAGCTCTGGAGAAGTATTAAATTGCAAGTATGCTTTGAAGCTTTATTCTGAAGATTGATTTCTACAACTTAATGTAACTGATTGCTTGCTGAAATACAAGCTGTTATCTTAATGTTTTTGTATTTTGTGATTATTCACTCTCTTATCAAGTATCCATATACCACCTGAAAATTATAATTCTACTAGGATTTTTTTTAAAGAAAGATTTGTAAAAGCAGCCTCGTGAGGATTTTTATAGAAGTAAAAGCACAAAAGTAATTTGGTTGGTCAAGGAAAAAAATAAGAGTTGAATTGAAGGTTTTATTAAGTGAGATGGGGAGGAGCAACTTCTGAGAAATTAATGGTACTGATTTTTTGGCAAGTATGTGAATCAGAATACTACTAGTGTTACCAATGAGTTCTATTTTCCCCCTTATTGTATGTTATTGTGTAATTTCTAGTACTTGGATATGTCTAATAATCCAACAGAAAATATAATTTTAATAAAGAGAAGAAATGGACAGCAAAAACCATTTGTGCATCACTTGCTTCTCTTGCTTGCTGACACATGAGAGCTGCTAGGCTTGAATCTGACAAAAGCTAGAATCCTGGATATTTATTAATGATTTATTTTTCCTCCAGCACCTATGAAGTCGCAACAGCTTGTGCCTTGGCTATAGGAGCAGACAAGTTGATATGCCTTATAGATGGTCCAATACTTGATGAGAATGGACGCTTAATCCGTTTCTTGCCTCTTCAAGAAGCAGACATGCTAATTCGTAAACGGGCTGAGCAAAGTGAAGCAGCTGCTAACTATGTCAAAGTTGTTGACGAAGAAGGTTTCAACTCTCTTGAACATAACAATTTTAATGGAATAGTCAAATCACCACCTGTTGGGCGTTTTACAGAATGGCATAGTGCAAGCTTCCATAATGGTGTTGGTTTTGAAAGTGGAAATGGCTTGGAATCTAGTGAGCAAGGTTTTGCTATTGGAGGTCAAGAGCGGTTAAGTCGAATGCATGGTTACCTGTCTGAGTTGGCTGCTGCTGCTTTCGTTTGCAGAGTGAGTCCGTGGATTGCCTTATTTTTATGACACATGCTGTTTTGTGCTTATTTTAAGTCTGTGTTGGTATATGGGCAATTGAGGGAATAAAAACATTTTTCAAATCATGACCAGGCCAGGAGTTAGATATTGTGTGCATATTTGTTTTGCAACTATATTGTATACGGAAGGATCTTAGAACTTTGACTCTCTTAAAATATTGCTACTGTAAGGTGGTTGGTTTGGAGTGCCTTTCAAGATTCTTTGAGAAGTCGCTGTTGAAAACTGAAATAGTAAAATATGGTTGAAAATTGCAGTTGATGCATGTTGCTAATAATACCAACTGCCATTTGTCAGGGTGGCGTTCAAAGAGTTCACTTGCTGGATGGAACTATTAGTGGAGTTTTGTTGTTGGAATTGTTTAAAAGAGACGGGATGGGAACAATGGTGGCTAGGTAATCAACCTTTGCGAAATCCTCTGAATTAAGTTTTTTTTTTTTTTTTTTTTTTTTTTTTTTTTTTTATTTTTTTTTTTTTTTTTTTTTTTTTTTTTTTGTTTGAGAAACTTTTTTGAAGGTATGGTATATTATTTTTTTTTATATTATTTTATATTTTTGTATTTCTTTTATTTTAGTTTTTTTTTTTTTTTTTTTTTTTTCTATGATTGTGAATTATTTTGTTTGAGGATTGGTAACTGTTTGGTAAGAGAAACAGGTGGTAAGGTATGGTACAATGATATTGTCCATCTATTTTAACCATAGTTTAGTGGGCATCGTAGTGGATTTCATGCTGGGGCCGCCACACAGGCCACAAATGTGAGATTCAGGTTATTTATAACCCCTTATGGGTAGCTGATCATTACATTGCTGTTTGTTGAGATTCTGATTGCATAAGGTTGAAAATACGTGGATTGGATCTGAACTCCATCTCTTCCCTTTTTCTCTTCTATGAAACCATTGGTTGAAATAACTATGTTAGTGTTAAAGAGTACAGAACTTATAAATAGGTGTGACTTGATATATTTATAAGTAGACATGGTCTTTTTGGGTAAAGTTCCCCATCAGCAATTCTAGGGAAAAAAAGGAAGAAAAAGGTGAAATAAGTTTATCCATGAACCGAAACAAGCTTATGCATGAGTTTAGAATTTGATTTTAGAGAAGCTAATATGAGAGAACTTCTACAAATCAATTTACACATAAGCTAATTTTAGGTTATGGAGAAGTTTATTTAATTTTTCCTTCTTACTTTGTTCTCTTAGAAGTGTTTATAGAGAAGTTCATCTAAACAGGCATGTGTACTACAAAATCAAATTAATACCAAAATCTATGATATTCATGCGCTTCCTATGCACTTAGCATTAGACTATCTCAGCATATTGTTCATGAAGGTATTATACTCAATAAAGTTTTTTTTTTTTTTTTTCTTTTT
>Ga0099824_1002101_pt1 | contig 28928 bp, 17 predicted proteins | sample SiratrowhiteBW_FD_76837 | JGI IMG/M metagenome (GOLD analysis project Ga0099824, IMG submission 76837) | Root nodule microbial communities of legume samples collected from California, USA - Siratro white BW | ecosystem: Host-associated > Plants > Roots > Nodule | place: USA: California... | reverse complement strand
TTTTTTTATTTTTTTTTTTTTTTGAAATATTTATTTAGGAGCTTTTGTTTAATCATTTATAATGTGTCTTCATATTTTTTTTTTTTTTTTTAATGTCATGCAGCCAGTTGGTGCACTCAATCCTGATCGACTGAATAGATTTCAGGAGAGATATACTAGCTTTGATGACCCAGTCATCCCCAAATTCCATTATGGATCACACTACTCAAGTGCCGGAACAGTTTGTCCCTTATTTTTATATATTTCTAGTATCAGAATTGTTTGTTGGCATTGCTGATATGTTCTTTTAGTATCTTCAACTATGTTTGGGTCTTGGGCTTATTCGCTTAATCTGAATTCACTCACCAAATTAGTTCAATGCAGATAGTTTGATCAAAATGTAGCTTTTAAGTGGTTAACTGAACACAGATCTAATTTTATGTTTGATTGTATTGTATTTGATTGTGTTTTTGGATTTTGTATGTCCAGATATGATGCTTGCATAGTTCCTGCAGCAAACTAACATAATTGCGCAGAGAAATTATTCCGATATTATGAATCTACCCTAAATTGGGATAGGCTGCCCTTAGTACCTATGATTTCAAAAGGCAACTATACAAACTATTATATTAATGGCCTTTTAGTAAATTCACGTTCAGATAAATTTTAATTAATTGTTTTGGCATCTCATTCTGTGTGTGTAAAGTAGGGCAGTGGATGACTTAAGATTTTATTAATATTGGTTGGCTTTTTGAAAAATTAGTGGCAGGATCGGTTGGAGTGTTTCTTTAGGTTGAGGCATGGGAATTGGGAGCTGTATAGGTTATTCGAACAGTAGATTCTGGCTTTTAGAGAACGGGATGATTTGAGTGAATCAATTAGGGGGAGAACCAAACTTATAAATACTCCATTGAACATTTCATATTAGTCAATGTGAGACTTAGGCACTCGATAATACCCAGGTCCTCATAATGTATTTTTAATGTTGACTGCCTAAAAATTGCATTTCGTGGAAGGCTTGAATTATATAGTAAACTAAAATGAGAAGAATCTCCATATCTATGATTTCTTGGGCACCACTACATCTTGCTTTTGATAGCAATGTGCAACCAAATAGGAAGCATTTTGCTGAAAAAATACTCATAAAATGTTCCTTACTAAAACTTAATTTTAGTCATCATCGTCATCAACAACATAGCCTTATCCCAGATATTTTTTTAATTCATTGATGCTTTTAAAGTTTATCTATGAATAAATGAGCATTACATCACTTTAAATAGAGCTTCATTGATGCTTTTAAAGTTTATCTTTGAATAAATGAGCATTACATCCTTTTAAATAGAGCTCTTATTTTTTAGTGAAGAAGCCCTGATTCTACATAGAGCTAGACTTGCCAATAATATTTCAACTTGCACTGCATAACATCTACGCAATTAAAATCGAAATGCTTGTACTGAAGTTGATTTACAATTTACAGAATTTAGCAATCATAGTTTCAATCTAGTAAGGTCTAAGGGATATACTTATTGGCCCCAAGACAGAGAACTAAGTCAATATATGAAAGAATATTATCGTTAAGCTTGCGTTTTCTTGATATTTTGCTTTCTGCTTCATTGTTTCTTTTGCTTCATGAATTCAAGTCTCCTTTTTTTGTTTGTATTATAATCACTATGTCCTCTGATGCCTGATTTTCCCCGTTCGTTTAATAATACAATAGCAATAGAAGTAATTATTCAGTATGTAAACTCAATTGTCTTGCATGGGCTTTTTAGTTGCTGATTCTGAAATAACTAATATTTATTATCTTCTTTTACAGGTTTTGTATTATCTTGTCAGGGTTGAACCGTTCACTACCCTTGCAATCCAACTGCAAGGTGGAAAATTTGACCATGCAGATCGAATGTTTTCTGATATTTCTGCTACTTGGAATGGAGTTCTTGAGGACATGAGCGATGTAAAGGAATTGGTATGTATATACTTCTAAAACATGATTGTTTTATATATATTGGGAAAAACTTGAGTACTATATTGATTAGGGAGAATACCAAAATACAGTTTATTAGTGGGAGGAAATTATCAATGAATGGGCTGGTTTTGTCAGATTGAGTTAGATCTAAATTCATTTTAAGAATATATTTGTATACATTGGGGGGATTTTACCTAGGTGTCTTCAATAGGAGGATGCTTTTTATTAATATTGAATTTTTATTATGATTTCACTGAAACTATTATCATTAACAATTTTTTATTACTACTTTTTAGGTTCCTGAGCTATTTTACCAATCCGAGGTCCTCACAAACGAAAATTCAATTGATTTTGGCACAACACAAACGGGAGGAAAGCTTGGTATGTTTCATTGATGTTTTCTGCTTTAGTTTTGTTTGTGTGAGAATGTCATTTGTGATATCATGGTTAATAGCTTACTTCTGCTTTATCAGATACCGTAAAGCTTCCTGCTTGGGCTGAAAATCCAGTTGATTTTATTCATAAGCACAGGAAGGCTCTAGAGAGTGAGTATGTATCTGCTCATTTGCACGAGTGGATTGACCTCATATTTGGGTAGGTTTTTAATTGTTTTAATTTCACCCGAATGTTTGATGCTTTGCTCTGCTGCTTGTTTTCTTTTCTTTCTATTTTCATAAGTTGGTTAATCCATTTTATTTTATAACTATTCTAGTTTACAAAATTAAGTTGATCTGCTCAGGTATAAGCAACGGGGCAAGGAAGCTGTTACAGCAAATAACGTTTTCTTCTATACTACCTACGAAGGGACAGTGGATCTTGATAAAATCTCTGACCCAGTATGTTTCTTTCACATCTCCATATTTTCAACTCATTTATTTGTTTTGAGTAAAATCCTAAAGTTTCATAGTATGCAAATATGGTAGTCATACATAATGTAGTTATGTAATTATGGTAATTAGGGCATCTATAAAATAAAATTCTTGTACTTAATGCTTTTTACATGAATAATATTCTCAGTTGTGAAGTTGAGACAAATGGATTTCATTGTCTCTCGTTTCTCTCTTCCTTAACATGGTATTCAATGCTTGAGGAGGATGACAGGTAATCCTCAGCCATTAAAAAATGATGGGCCCATTGTCCACTAGTGTTAGACTTTCAGTGACAGAGAAAACAAATAATTATTTGTTGATGTTAATTGATTACAATCGGGGTGGCTCATTTCACAAGTGAATGGAAGGTTCTATACTCTTTAGTGCGGTACATCAGTCTCCTATACGCTAACAACTATAGGCAATTATTTTATTGGGAAACCATGATCCATCTATAACTTTCATTAGAACTGTCATTGTTCATCCAGATTGTTGGTTTCTGTCTAGTAAACTTTTTCATTTGATGACCACCCATTGGTTGGTCCTTGGCTCCTCTAGAATGTCAGATCACTGCCAAATCCACTCTGTTATGACACACTCATGTACCATACAATCGTTCTCTGAGTGGCTGTATTCACTATGAGTTCTGACCAACAGTTGCATCAGGAAAAAAGACCAAATTCCACATTACTATTGATAGTGACTAAATAGTGTATATAAATGGGCGAATACTCTCACTCTATAGCCTTTTGGGGTTTGGATTAGAGCAGACCTAAATTTTTAAAATATTCATCATAATATGATATTTTTACAGCCTAAAAATATATTTAAGCTATTATATGTTGTATACTACTATGTTATTATGACACTTTAGGATAACTATAAATCCTTATATTTATTAGTTACAGTATAAATGATGTTTTTCACTATGTAATTGAGACACATTTCCTTTACATCTATTGTTTCACTTCCTTAATAATGTCCCCTCATGCATGAGTTCTTTGAGCTTAAAGCATTGACCAATGCACATGATTGCCTATCCTGCGTTAAGAGCCAACTTTTTATTAGAAGAATGAGAGTAGCAAGTATGGGTGGTAAAATTGATGAATCAGAAAAATATTTATTCGGATTATAATAATCCATTACTCAATTTTGATCTGCTAAATTATTTAAAAACCAGATCTGTCCTGAACCATTTGATTATCTATTAATAGCTTTTTGATCGATGGATATCCAATCCATACACAAAAATATACTACTTCAAGTTGTATATATAAGGAACATGTATCTAGTTATGAAGACGAATAAAAGTAGTTAAATTAGTTAGTTTTAATGAATAATGTCATAAGTTTAAATTTTATTTCAAAGATACTCATAAAATTAAATAGTTTAGGTGGTAGTTATATATAATGACACTACTAATAATTCAATGAGTCTTTCTTTAAACCAATATAAAACATATATTGTTAATGGTATGATAAATGCACCCACTTTCACGAGCAACAATGAATATCTCATTAATATACTTCACAGTAATTAATGGTACAAAAAGAAATTAACAATTATGCATTTGAAGGTTTATGTTTCTAATATTTAGAATAAAATGTTACTATTTGTTTCCCGTATAGAGGATCCGTTCCTATTTTTAAACATTAATTATTTCTATTTCCAAAAAAAGTTAAAATATATTTTTTGCAAATTTAAAAAGTATTACATTTAGGAAAGATTTAATTATGAAAAAAATTGTTGTATTAATTTGATCTATTTAGTATTGATCAGAGGATCCATTAGATTTTGATAAATAGTTGATGGATCATTATCCATCCATAAAAGTAAATGAATGGATTGAATGAATTGTGGATAAATTGAATGGATGACGGATAAATAGATTGTTTTGCCATAGTTCGAACTCTAGACCATTTGAATAAAAAATTGGATAACATGTCTTGAACTAACTACGCCCAAAGCTATTATGTGAAGATACCTGATTAATTAGTAGTTTTATATTACATCCAAAAAATATGCTGTCAATAATTGTAATTGAGTGGATAAGTTTTATTGAAAAAAATTATGCATCATAAATTGGTATAATTGTGCTAACCTTCCCTGAAGTTAGCCACATCCCTTTTTTTTGTGGATAGGTTAGCTGTACTCGTAGGCCTTACTGAACAAAAACTATACCTAAGTCCCTTCTCTTATGTATGATTCTTATGCATTGACACCTTTATTCTTTTAAAGAACTGCATATACTTCCCTTATTTTTATGCACAAACCAAACACGTAAGACCTAAAAGATAACAAATCAAGGGACATGTGAAAGAAGTTTTTAGTATAAATTTTTTCATACTAAATTTAATCTGAGGGGAAGACCATGTAATACCCTTAAATTAATCTGTTGCGAGATAGTTTTAGGAAACCACTTTTGTTGCATCATAATGTAACCAAGACAATTTATTCATGTTTATTTAGATTAATATTTTCTTTTATTCATGACAAGTAAAGGTAGAACAGCGTGCAATACAAGATCAGATTGCTTATTTCGGACAAACACCGTCCCAACTTCTGACTGTTCCTCACTTGAAGAAAATGCCATTAGCAGAAGTTCTGCATTTGCAGGTAACAGCTGATCATTGGATAGTTTTTATTGAGAAGTTACATCTATACTGACCATCCAAAGAAGATTACATCTTATCCTTCTGATTTAATGGAGAATCATCTCTCAAGATTGAACACTCTAATTTATTACACGAGGGTTCTTTAAAACTGTACATTCATTGGCCTACCAATGCTTTTTCCATTGATTTTTGTTGTTAGTGGTGCATCCACAATGTGCAATTATGCTTTGGTGAATTTGTTTGGAACGTTGGTGTATTTGACTGTAAAGCACCAAATATTTTGAAAAGGTTTCAGTGGCACTACTTTTGGTTTGGATAAGATTAAGCATTTGGTATATAAAGTTCACAGCCCTTTAAATGGGGTCTAGCTAGTAGATGTGCTAAGGGATCGATTGGATAGCTTTTCTATTGATTTTCTCTTTAACTTAACATTGTTGTTTTATGTTTTATGTTTTATAGTTGTGGAATTCCTCCTTCTCCTTGTATATTTTGTCCCTTTACTTAGTAAGTTTCTTTTATTAAAGAGAAATAATCTTTCAGATTCTTCTTGTTGAAACAGTTCTCTTTTCTGGGTACCTCATTAGATTATCCAACATAATCATGTGGAATTCCACTTCTGGTTTTTTTTTTTATCAGTGAATTCGCTTTTTGTTGTAACTGGGAATACTTAGCTTTTAATATTTTTTACTTAGCCTGCACACTAGTATTCTTTTTAGGAAATATATTCTGATTTTGAAAGGTGTTGGGATACCTGATATCTAAAACACTTCTTTTAATCTAAAACGATGTAAATGCTATTTTTTTTGCATTAGATTTTTGTAAACCTGTGACTATTATTGTTTATGAAAGAGTTACTATGCTTGGTATAGAGTATGTAAATAGAATGATATTTTCAATGTTAAGTACGTGACAATGCTTATATTTCAATATCAGACAATATTCCGTAATCCAAAAGAAGTCAAACCATATGATGTTCCATTCCCAGAACGCTGCAATCTTCCTGCAGCTGCCATTCATGCATCTTCAGATACAGTTGTGGTTGTTGATATGAATGCACCAGCAGCTCATGTTGCACAACACAAGTGGCAACCCAATACACCTGATGGGCAGGGTACTCCTTTCCTCTTTCAACATAGAAAAGCTACGTTAGCCTCTGCTGGTGGTACTATTATGCGTATGTTCAAAGCACCGGCTACATCGTCTGTGGAGTGGCAATTCCCCCAAGCTGTAGCATTTGCTGTCTCTGGAATTAGAAGCCAAGCTATTGTTTCAATAACATGCAACAAAGAAGTTATTACTGGTAAATCTAAATGCTTAAGATTGATTTAATATCCTGCCTCTGGTTTATGAAACGAGCTCTTCTGAAGGATATATACTCATGCTAGCAAAACTTCGAATTAATTAAATAGTGCTATTTATCAATTACATGGAATCTTTGTTAGGATTTGAACCATAAATGTGTGGGATTATTTTCATGTTATGATGTTTCCTTTTATTCTTGGTTTTAGAAACTGAGCTGGATTGATTGGAAATCAGTCTAGTTACTAGCTGGTAACACCAAAAAAGCCAGCCAATTTCAGATCAGGTCCAAAACTGTGCAGAAAGTCAGTGGAACAGTATTTGTCAAATTTTTCCATTTTTAACTTAAATTGAACCTAATTTTTTTTAAGATAAATAAAAAACACATTTAAGGTTTACACTTAGTTATAAATAATTTTTTCCCATTACTAATATTTTATCTTATGAAACATATAATTTAGTCATTTATATTTTTTTATATCTTGATTTCTTATAACTTTACATTTTCTATTACTTCAAATATTATGTAATATAAAAAAGTAAATTTAATTGTTACCGGTTCACCTACAATTCAACAACGTAATTTTTTAAACAATGCTTGTATAGTAATCAAATTTAGTGTCTACAATTATTGTAATATCTACAATTCTGTAGATCTGTAACCTATAAAGCTAAATGCCCAGGACTGGTGCTCGAATTTTAGTTCCAAATGTTGCGGTAGTCCAAATTAGCATATTCTAATCATCAATCAAATCTTGCCAATTTTAAATTATAGAAATAATAATAAATTATAATATAGTTGTTCACTATCAGGATATATGAATATCATTTTTATCTTCCTTTATATTCAAGACCTTAGAGTATCATTTTAATTTGATTGCTGGTCTGCATTGCTCACTTCCATTGCGATATTTCGAAGTAACATTTACTGAGAACATAGTTCATCTGTTTTTTGTTTAAAATAACTTATATTTTTTTCAGCCTCTTGGGTCTTACGGAGTTTTAGAAACATGGACTGCATTTTGTTGTAGTTGATTTTGCATACTTAATATTTGACGTCTAATTTTGTAGTTTGCTTCTGATTGATTAGGTGGGCATGCTGATAGTAGTATTAGGCTAATATCCTCAGATGGAGCTAAAACATTAGAAACAGCTTATGGGCATTGTGCTCCTGTAACATGCCTGGGTCTTTCACCTGATAGTAACTACCTAGTGACGGGATCCCGAGACACAACAGTATTACTCTGGAGAATACATAGGGCACTTGCGGCTCACACTAGTGTCATGTCAGAACATTCCACTGGGACAGGCACGTCATCTTCATCTAGTAATGGTTCATCGCACATGCTAGAAAAAGACAGGAGACGTCGAATTGAGGGTCCCATACATGTACTTCGGGGCCACCACACCGAAATACTTAGTTGTTGCGTTAACTCGGATATTGGAATAGTTGTTTCTTGCTCCCATTCATCGGATGTCCTCTTGCACTCCATAAGAAGGGGGCGTTTAATTAGAAGGCTGGATGGGGTAGAGGCCCATACTGTCTGCCTTTCCTCTGAGGGGGTTGTAATGACTTGGAATGAATCTCAGCATACTCTCAGTACTTTTACACTCAATGGTACTCCGATTGCAAGAGCACAATTATCTTTCTTTTGCAGTATCAGTTGCATAGAAATTTCTGTTGATGGGATGAGCGCTTTGATTGGAATAAATTCCCTTGAAAATGGTAGACCCTATAATAATAGTCCCAACTCGCGTAAGTCAGGTGACGATTTTTATTCAGAATCAGAAGAAATTTTTGAAAACACCGGAATAGATGTTCCATCGCCATCTATTTGCTTCCTGGATATGCACACGCTGGAGGTAAGCATTAAATTTGGATTTACGTTTTATCACACATTAAAGTGCTGCATTCTATTCATCATTTTCATATACCATAACCAAGCATTTGATCTGAAAGAGCAACAATCAAAGCAAGGTTTTTATTTCCTGTCTTGGAATTTATAAAAATCATCTGCGGATATGTATTTTCAAATAAAAAATAATTGATTGCTAATGAAACAAATTAAATATTCTTGGACCAGCATTTTTTGTGGGTTCCATATACTAGCCAGTTTCCTCAAAGATCTCCACTCTCCTACTTTTTTTGTAGGTATTTCATGTATTGAAGCTGAAAGAAGGGCAGGATATCACAGCTCTGGCTCTAAACAAGGATAACACAAATCTTTTGGTTTCAACTATGGATAAACAATTGATAATCTTTACTGATCCTGCTGTAAGTTAAATCTTATGACATACCAATGGTCCTTGAAGTGGAGTTTTTCGTAATTGTCCTGAACTGTAAACTGATTAGACAGAACAAACTTATATATTGCCCGTCCAGTTTCTTAAAGTGCATAATATTAGTAGTCACTGCATCACATGGGTGTAGTTTGATGTTTCTGTGTGTTCTCTGGAACCAACCAAGTGCACAGAATCAAAATATTTTGCTCTATACTGGTGACTTTAAATGATGTGGAATTTCCACTATTCTTCACTACATTTGAAGTTTAGGTGATGACAGCCACTGATGAGATGTGAACTTTTGATGTGCACGAAATGAAAGCCAACTATTCGTCTAAATAAATCTGTCAATTGTGCCTCTAATTGTTCTAGTGTCTAAACTGTTCCATTCGATGGTTATTAATACTGCTACTTACTGTTTGCAGTTAAGCTTGAAAGTCGTCGATCAAATGCTCAAGCTTGGCTGGGAAGGTGATGGACTTCAGCCTCTCATAAAATCATAGCTTGTAGGGTATACATTAATGGGTTACAGATCTTCTACACACAATCAGTTAGGAAAGTTAGGTTGAGGTTATGACACAGGTTTGTAAGCATATTGGTTGCACCCCTATGGTTTAGTCTTGTGGCATATGTAACATCCTACTGTTACCACTAGTTTTAGATTTTTTAGATTTGGCAGAGGGTTCTTTGCTCCTCCGGTTGTGCTATAGTGTTGATATTGGACAAGCTTCTGAGTTCCGACTGAGGTTTGAGCCATTTTTGTCCCACCATTTTTTTATTACAGAGAATTATATAATAGCTATTCTTTCTTGTAATGCTGCTGCTATTCTTTCTTGTAATGCTGCTGCTATTCTTCCTTGTAATGCTGCTGCTTTTCAGATGTTGCGATTGATTAGATTGATGTTTGAATGGTCAATATTTGTTGATATAATAACCAAATTTCAGTTGTTGCTTTTTCAAATATCTCGTTATATAAACTACTCCATGAATCAAAGTCGATGTTGCTGACGAGGAAATGCTGCTACTTTATCAAATTGATCGCTTATTATTAAGACATTTTAAAATAATTAAAATATCTGCAACCTTTGCTAAGACTTTTAGTTGGTCAATTTTAAAATGTGTAAAAAAAGTTTAAAGAGGTCACAAAGCCAAGGCTAAAATATGGTTAATCGTTGCATATATATTGGGACATCTCTTCAGCTTGAATGATAAGGAACTTACAAAATTTTAGGCAGTCAAAAAAGAATTATTGATATTTTATTGTCTCACCTTATTTTAAAATATTTGACTTCATGTATACGGATTTGTAAATGATAAACCCAAATGTTAACCTGTTCTTTAAAATATAAGGTACCATCAACATGTTTGCTGATAAAAAAAAATAATTCACGTTAAGTGGAGGAAATAAATCCTAATTAGCCATGATGAGTTTGAGTAATTTGTAATATTGTAGGCTTAATCTTATTGTTGTCACTGTTTTGAAATAATCATGTAAGATGTAGGTACTTGTTTCATTAACGTATAGTTAAACCTAGTTTTAGTTCAATATGAGTTTTATTTTTTTTTTTCACTCGATTAACTTTTGTTATTTAACCAAACCGGCAAATAAAAAAAACCTAAACTTAAAAAGAACGAGATAACAACCTTAAATTATTTTTAATTATATATAAGTAGAGCTAGAAAAAAAAAGCCTAAAAATTATAATTAAAAAAGAGCTTCAAAATGTATTGTTTTAAAAGGGATAGTATATTATATTAAGTTTATTAAATTAAAATAAAATAATTAATTCTTTATCGAACTAGGAGTGAATATTTAGATTTAAAAGTAAACGGGGTTGAGAGAGAGAGTCCCCCCACTCGTTACTAGGTTATGGTTTGTTTTTAGTTCACAAGACATCGACGGCTCGCAAACTCTTCTTTTTGCTGAAATTTCCGCCTAACTCTGTTCACCGCAGCTCCGCTAGCACAATCTGCATTCACCTCGATTACGAACTCCTCCGCGCAAACCACCAGGAGGCTCCGTCCACCCTTCCCAACCGCGACTCCAGTGTGACTCTGCCGCTGCACAGTTGTAAGCAACAATGATTCTCCCCCGGTTCCTGTTGGCTGTGCATTGCTGTAATTGAATAAATGGATCTATGAATTTTCCTTCTTTGTTTGTTTGTGCCTGCTACTGATTTTCCTTCTTTGATTAGTGTTTACAGTATATAGAGAAAGAAATGGGAGGGAAGGGAAAGAGAAGGAGAGAGAAAAACTACAGGGCTGCTCATGGTGGCTATAGTGGCCTCCCTCCCCCACCCAATCCTTCCCAGCTCGATGCTTTACCTTCCAAACTCCGCCAAATCATGTCTTTCTCTCAACACCAAAATGGTCCTTCTCTTTCTCTCTCACCTTTTATCTCTTCTTTTCTGTTTCTCATGCGCCTCTTATCTTTTCAGGGGCTAATGGGTCGTCAAAGAACAAAAATATCGACGATGGGCATGCCCAAAATGTAATCTTCAATCTTTTTTCTTTTTTTTTAATTTGCTGCTCATTATTTATTTCTTTATTTGATTCTCTTTGATGGTTTATGAATAAGTGGCGAAAATGGTAGGTTGGTTGATTTTTTGTTACAAGAATTTGTTGCTTTTTGTAACTGAATTTTGGAATGTGCGTCGTTGTGATTGTGAGTACATGATGCATTTATTGGCTCCCTTACTGTAATGATTTATTATTCAGTGACTCTTGAATTGGATGAATATGCACATTGCATATTCAGTATTTGCTTTGCACTACCATTCAAGGTTTTAATTGCAGCCACTGTTATGGTTTCATTGCAATTGTTGATATTTTTAGAAATTGCGGGTTTAAAATTCAGTGACTCTTGAATTGGTCACTCTGTGGTTGTGGAGACCTAAAAAACCTTACGATGAGGATAAAATCATGGTCAAAGACCCTTTTTTAAAACCTCTTTCTGTTGTTTATCACTTGTATTGAACTTGTTTATACTCTAAAATTCTATCTGAGTTATCCTTGTGGGTTCCGGCACTCAGTAGAATAGAATATATGTAGGTTTTGAGGTATTTGATAAAATAAAATTTCACCCAACATCAGAAAACTGTATTTGTAGTTTTTGTCATGGTTACCAAGATTCAATAATTTATGATTAATAGGTTATTATGAAAAGATATGTCTTGTTTGTGTATTTATTGGATGATCATTTGAGCAGAAGACTGCTTCAAAGGACAAAGGTGATGTTCGAACCATAGATGTCAAGGAGGGGAATACTAATGGACAATTGAAGGAGCCGCACCATATGGATAGGACTGAGGAACAACTTTCGGAAAGTGGTGCAGCTGACCAGAAAAAGAAAAAAAGGAAAAGGAAGGAGGTTAAAGATCTCAGATTTGAAATGGAAGTGGATAAATCAAGTTCCCAGTTGAAAAGACGAGAGCGTAAGAAAAAGTAAGTGAGAAAAAACCTTCATGTTTGTCCTTTTCTATTGGGTTTAGAGAGTGTACTTTGTGCTTTCTATGTGAAGGCTATCCACAGATTTAATTCTTCTTTTCTTATCAGTTATTGTTAGTATTGCATTTACTTTAAAATGTAAATGGTGCATTCAAAAAGAGTATAAAATCTTATTCATATTGCAACAAATTGAAGAATTTTTGGTTGTATCCATGTTTATGTCTCAATGCTCATTGTCATATTTTAAAGTTCAAATAATACAAAATAGCTCTTTTTTTGTTCATATTACTTTCGTCTGCAAAAAAACTTGAAAGAAACAACCTTTAGTTTGGAGATATTAAGGGTACGATTATATTGTACATTATTGAAATAATTACTTTTTAAACCGCAAGAATGTAAGCTGGTTAGCTTTAGTTGCGTTTCTTTTTTCTTTTTCCCTCCATTTCTACAAGTCTATGTTTATTCTGTGAACAGGATTTTCAAAGTAAGCAGAATTGGATGTATTTATACCAGTGCTTATTGTCCCTATTTTATGTGAGAGCCTACCAATATGCGTAAACAAAGAAATACTTTGTTACATTTGAAGTTGAACTTGTGAAATTTCTTTACACTAAAAGAATAACACAGGACATTGCTTTAGCTCGTTCTAATCTCAATCATTCTAAATTCTTCAGGTATCTGGAAGCAAAGAAGAAGAAGCACAAAAAATCCCATGAAGAAGAGAAACTGGACTTCCCAGAACATGAAAAAGTAAAATTTGGAGATATTGTTCAAGCCCCACCAAAGCTATCTGCTCCTGCTAAGGTAAGTACTTGAAATTGTTTGCTTTCCAAAATGGTTCACACAATGCTTATTTTAGTACAATGTTTTGTTTGTGTAATGAAGGCATTCACGAATGCTTCTAAAGAGAGACTTAGACTCCAGGCTATAGAGGAATACAGGAGTCGCAAAGGATGGAAATCAAGGCCAGGAAGTCACCTTCCACCACCACTGACTACATCGGATTCTTAAATCAGTCCTACCATGTTGTGAAGCTTACTATGCTTACATGAGGTAGTCTTGCATATCATGCAGAGTACCCTGTACATGAACAAAGAACACATCAACATGGCTTTTTTGTTTTTCCTTGGAGGTAGGTTATCTTCATTCAGAAACAATTTATGGGTTCTTACGGTAATTATGATTTGATGACACATTTGTGCTTGGGTGGAAGTTATTTGTTACACTGCATCCATGTAAAGCCAATTACTGAGCTGATAGGATAGCTAAACTTTGTTAGAATATAAAGAAATATCAACTCAATTTTGCTGCTATTCAGATTTTGTATCTCCAAATATTCTTTATCTATGTTTTACATGGTTGGCTTTCAACATTTCTCTAACAGAAAATATGAACTCATGAAACCATCTTAAAAAAATAATATATGAAACCACTCTAATGTAGGAAACATTGTTGCATGTATGGCAAAGAGCATCATGTGTACGTACATTCAAACCCAAACAGCTAATCCTGTGGGACATGTAACACTGATATCAAGTTATTTACTTCAACTTTGGACTATAATTCATCATTATCCTTAAACAGCAAAAGCCTTAATCCTAACCATATACTTATGTCCAATGAAATTGCATGTTTTCATTTCTATTGTTTGGCATACACCAAACTTCTACAATTAGAGAAGAAGCAGAACAAAACAGAACGAACAGGCATCACCTTTCATTAGATAAAACAAGTTGCAATATTCTGGTCAACTTTCAAGAATGTGTTTAATGTTTCTTAACTACAAGCTGCCACGGGTGCTTATGCTATTGTTAGTTTTAACGTTATTTTCATATGGCTGATATGGTATTGAATAAATATTAGGTTAATCCTTTAAGTTGTATTCTTTTTAGGTTAACATTAAATTACTTAACCTTAGTCTTTTTTTAAATAAATAAATATTTCTTTTAAAATTTATCTTATTCAAAAAATATGAAATTTTCAAATTCTAATAATTTATTGTAAAATAAAAATGTAATGCGTATCTTTTTAAAATTGAATATTATCAGGATAAATATAGAACTTTACTGATAATTTAAGGATAAAAGTAACATTTCAATAAATATATAAAACATACGGAGGTTGTCGTTAGTCGTTTCATGTAATGTAGAAAATCTTTTTACTATAATAATAATTTTAAATATTAATATAATAATTAAATAAGATTATAATAATGAGTCTCGACCTTGTTTCTTAATTAAAATTTACAAATTTTTATAAACGTTAAATGTTTTGTGGGTTATTTGATTATTTGATATCTTACATAGAAATTTAATAGTCAATATTTTATCCTAAAATAATTTTGTAAACTTATTAATTGTTATTGAGTCTTGGATTGCCAGCATTCAGTGAAAATTTAAGTCAACATTAAATTTTAAAAAAGCATCAAGCTAGTGTTTTAACAAAATAAAAAATATCAACTAAAATGATTTTCTGAAAAAAAATTACGTAAACTTTGTTACTTTTATTGTGAATAAAAATATATAATAGTGATGTAAAACCTTATTAAGTTTAAATAAATATTTTCATCAATCTTTTCTTAATAAATAACTAATAAATTATTTAATTTTATTTGATTTAAGAGATAAACTAAATATTTTAAAACAATATTAAATTTTACTTTTTTAGTTAAAAATAAATTGTCTTAAAATACTTGTAACAGGGTTTAACATTTTTCTTATGTATAATTTAAATTTAGTTTCAAATTACTTTTTATAAAAAAAATCATAATTTTTCTTAATAAATCAAGACCACGCAATTCTTTTTATCATGGGACAAATCTACTCTAATATTGTTTAACAACATTTTTTATTTATACTACACAATTCATAAGAGAAGGTTTAGGTCGAACCTTAACGAATTAATAAACTGTAAATATGGCAATGACAATAATTACTATTATTGTCCAAGAGTACCAAATAAAGTTAAGAAGTATTAATCTTGTCAATAAGTATTTATTTTGTGGATAAGTAGTAAGGTTGAGAAATGACTATTTTGTCCACATAGTCTTGTCGAGAAGCAAAGTCAACAAATGTTAGTTTTGTAGAAAAGTACCAAAAAAGTTTGAGAAATACCAAGTAATATACTAAGAAGTATTAGACTTGTCGAGAAGTATTAGGTAAGATTAAGAACAAATTAAAAAATCATATACAATATTTATATATTCAATCAAACAATAATAAATATTTAAAATCAATCATAATGACTAAAGAGCAATTAAATCTAGATTAAAAATGATATAAGTCTATCTCGAAAGTTCATTCAGGTAAAAGTCAATTAAAAATAATATAAATAGATAATTGTATTTAGGTATTTACTATGAATATTATTACTTATCTTGTAACAATATTAAATATTATTTAGATCGAGTCTATCAAGATCGAGAAGTAACTATTAATCGAAGACTTCTAGATACAAATATTAATTAGTAAGGAATAATATTTTTATAAGGATCATCTTGGCTTTGTAAGAACTTTTGGTACCTATCATGAGATCGAATAAGACTTTGTTTAAGAACATAATTATTACCAATAACACGGTGAACAACAAATGTCCTCCCCTTAGAAAACACAAGAAAATCTTATACAAAATTAATTTAGCGTTAGCTTAGTCGACACTAAATTATTTTAGTTAAAAATTAATTTAAAAATTAGTGATGAATTAACATTAATTAAGTTAAGACTATTTAAAGTCAATTTTCAAAATTGACACTAATAAATTAGTATATATGTTTTTAGAGTTTAGAACGCATACAATACAAATCTAATACTATTGACTAATCAACATTGACTTTTACTTGTTAATCTCAACTTTTTAACTAATATTAAATTATTTATTTTCTTATAGTGAATAGATGTTTCTTTTACAAAAGCTAATAATTCAATAACTTTTGTAACGAGGATTTAAGTGAAATCAAATACCTATGAGAATAATAAACATTCCTCCATTAGTTTATGATGATGTAAACTTGATAAAATATTTGTGATGGTCAAATGCATAGAGTAAATGTTTGATTGTTACGCATGACTGTCATTTTCCAAATACTTTTTTGCTACTTGAGGAGAGGAAATTACTATTATAGAAAGTTTGAAATATAGTTAAATATATGAATTCATAAAAAAATAACAAAAATAATTATGGTTAATAAATTATAAACAAAATCATATAAAATATGAGGCTCTCTAATTTTAAGTCTTCAAATTATGAATTTGAAACTTTCTATTTTGTATATTATATATTATTTATTTTACTCTTTTTATCTATGAACTTCCTAGTCATTTTTAAAATTCTAAAAGAATCTCATAATAAATATTATAATAGTTTCATTTACAATGGTAATAAGTAAAGAATTATTTAATAATTCATAACTTAAACATAATATTATTATTATTATTATTATTATTATTATTATTATTATTATTATTATTATTATTTGTTAGTTGTGGAAAATTAAAATTTGAGTTCCACGCAGAATATTGAATGTCATATTGCTTTGAAAATCATAAAGAAGCAAAATATTTTGAATTGACAACAAAGCTCTGCTTTAAAATTGATTAATAATCTTAACAATAGAATAATACTTAAGTCCTTACTAGTATATTAAATTCTATACACGTATGAGTTAGAGGGAAAAGTATAGACATTTTGAGATTTGGTGTTATCTTTATTATTGACATGTAAGTATAAATTTTATCAAAGTTTTAAATTATTTATATTTTTTGGCACAAGATATTGTAAGACCTCTAAATTTAACCTTATTTCACCAAAATTAAGGATAATAGCAAATATTTACTATATTTTGGTGGATATATTGGTGTTATGGATGAAATAAATATTCTTGTCATTATTCTTACTAATTAGATCAAGTTTGTTACATTATAGAAAGAGATACCTAATACAAAATGTGAGGTTAGTTTGCAACTTTAATATATTAGATGAAAAAATGGAAATAATCCAGAAGTCACTTTAAAAAAAGGTGAAATAGTCATTTTAGAAATTATAGGGGTGCAGGAAGCAACTGCGTAAATTAAGGTATCCAATTTCAAACGGATTGAATTGGGCTCACCAAAAGATATCCAATTACAAACGGGTCGGGTTACTGATTGAAGTGTTGGGACCCGACCCAAGAGTTAGAAGGAAAAATAAAGTAAAAAACGGTGCGTATGGATTGTTCAAACTGAACGAGCCCTAATTTGAATTTGTGCGCCAGTCCCAAACCAGTGCAGTGAAAATCGCGTGCATTTGCAATGGAGGTTCTGTATTCGAAGCTCTACGACAAGTACACCAAACTCAAGGTTTGTTCTTCCATCAATAACCGATAAGATGGTTACGCTTTGTCACTAACTCTTCGTTTTCTTTCTCGTTGCAGTCTAAGAAACTCTCTGATTTGGATCATCTAAACAAAGAGCAAGAAGTTAAATTCGTGAATTACGTGTCCGGTACGTTTCTTCTCGGTCCCTTTCTGCGTGACTTACCGGAAGAACAACGAACGTGTTCTGAATTTCGAAGACTTTGGGTGTTGCAGCTGCAGAAGAGTTGATTGAGCACTTGAAAAGCGAAAAGGAGGAGCTTCTTGGACAAATCAATGAGTTGAGAACTGAATTGGCTTCACTTAGGCACGTTTTCAAAATGCAGCTTTTTGAGTTTTAAGCTTATAATTTAGTTCATATGCAGGTCGTACATTCCCAATTTGGTCTTTACATGTAAAAATATATTAAATTGATTCTTACGTATCCCTGGTTCTTAATTTGATCTGCACGTAGAGGGACCAAATTACAAATGTGTTAAGAATGTAAGGGGATTGATGGTGGCAGGGACCAAACCATTAACGCTTACTAGTATAGGGATTGGCTTAAGAAGTTTTCTATCTATAGAGACCAAATTGAGAATCTGCAACTCATTTAAGTCTGAATTATATGATTAACCTTTTTTTTTAATTTCTTTTCTGTTGTTTATTTTTAAGGAATGTTTTATTTTGTTGGTTTACTCAAGTTTTTTACTTTAAATTTCAGGGCAGCCAAGGATAAAGAGATTACAGATTGTCAGATGCTTTTGATGGAGGAAAGAGAGAAAAGTGAGACTTTCGATTGTTTTTGTGGTTCTTACTTCAATTTTAGTTAAATGGTTGTTAAAAAATTTTAGTATGGATTTTGACAAAGTTTTTATTTAAGTTCGTGATGCACATGGACAATAATAATAGTAATAATAATAAAAAGTGCTTGTTGGAAATAATACTTCTTAAACGGTTTTAAATAATTATAAGGTTTCAGATTTTTGAAATTCAACCTATTTTTCTCTTATTTAAAACTTTGCAGCCTATTTACGTAGTTGGTGGAATATATTATCAAAAATTGCTTAAATAAAAGAATTTCCACATGTATGTGGGTGAATTTCTTTTGGTAGCACATTCAATCAGGTAATGAGTGTCGTGAGGAACATATAACTATTAGTGTAATATAACATAATTCTTTGATTTTGTAATGTTTTCTTTGTTCCCTTTTCACTGGATTTGTTATCTCAACTTTTCACCCGATGCCTGCAATTTTGGTTTCTGGATCTGTCATTAGTCTTATTGTGGGCTTTTCATATATAGACAGTTTTCATTACCTTGTACCTTCTAGAATGACCAAAAGCCTTTTTCCACAATTAGTGTCAGTTACGTGGATCAAATGTTCTACAAGCATTGACTTACTTCACAGAAAAACAGGCAAATTTCCCCTTCATGCTGGTATTTTGACTGTGTATTCTGTTTCTAGCTAAGTCATAAATATTAGTTAGGTTGTCAGACCCAATAAGTTTTATATCAGGTATAATTCGTGGCCCTTGGCAGAGTAAATCTGATTTTCCTTTCACTGAGACTTTCATGATTCTTTAAAGTTTAGTTAGTGATTTACTTATTCATCTCAAAAAACAAAGAATATAGTTGTTATTAATCCTTCGGATGTGTTCAGACTTGCAAATGAATTTAATTAACTAACTTTAGTTTTTAGTTAATTGCTTTGAGTCTGAAACTGTTTTAGTTACTTTTCATAATTTTCTGATCAATTCCTTATTGAAAAAGAAATCAAGGTGTGTGTTTTACCATTATGATAGCTACTTAGTTAATATTTTTGTTTGGAACTTTGATGGGAATCTGTATTATTGGAATTTGATTATGTTCATTGCCTCTTTTGTGAATGTAAGTTCACTACAGTATTACTGTGTACCTGTCCTTGAATGTACTTCAATTTCATTTGTTCTTCTCTGTTAATGATTTGGTTGTAAACTATGGCAGATGAGGCTCTTTCTGAAGAAGTGGAAAAGTTGCTAAAGCTTCACCAGGAGAGAACATCTGAATTAAACAATAAGAAGGCTAACTCTAACAGCTCATCTGTAAGAACGACAAGAAAACGGGCAAGGCAGAATGCTTTGGAGAAAGAACCAAGGTTTATATCTTTTGAAAATGAAGGTAATTCTGTGGAGACTTGCAAAGAGACTGCTTCTGGTAAGGTGAGCATTTAAAACCCTAAAAATGGATATAAGTACATGTTTATATATATATGCATCAATTTAATTCATTTGGCGGGAAATGTAATCACTTTAATATGCTGTAAAAAAGATGCTGGAGCATTGTACCAAGGCTAATGATCAATCAGGTTGGTATTAGCACTTGTAATTTGTTCTTTATGTTTGAACCATTTGGTTGCGATTTTGGTATATTTAATATATCCTTCATTGCGTTTTACAGGCATTGATTTACAGGAAAGTGGACATGATAGCCGCCTCATTCATGTTCTTTTTGAGCATGCACTGGGCATGAAACTATCAATTATCGATCAATCTGGACAAATATGCCTTTCTGCACTGCATCAATCGAGTGGTAATTCATAATTTTAGATTGTAACGATTTTTTTCTTATTATTTGTTAGGCTTATTAGACATTGTTTCCGAGTTAATAGTTTGTTGGAATACTGATAATTAATATGCTTGGCAATAGTGTTTCAATGGGAACATTTTGCAGATAAGTAACTGCTTGGTTAACATGTTTCTTTTATTTAATCTTGATAGGTTACTCCTTCAGTATATCGTGGATTAGCAAATCACCTAGTAATGAGGACGCAGAGCTCCTGTACCATGTCATATCTCTAGGCACATTTGAAAGAGTGGCACCAGAATGGATGAGGGAGGACATCATGTTCAGCCCAAACATGTGCCCCATCTTCTTTGAAAGGGTATCTCGTGTTACCAAGTTGAACCATTAATGTTTTGTACATTGGTTCCATTGCCTCCCATATGGATTCACTGTACATATTTCCTGCTTGGAGACCCCTAAGAGTTCTTGCATGTAGATTTGCTTGTTTCTCTCCACTTCCTTTTCCTAATCCATTTGCTAATTCAAAGAATTTGTAAGGTTTTACAGAGCTCGTATAGCTTAGCCTATCATGCACCACAGACAGCAAGAGGTTTATTAAGTTATCAAAGGTACTTGTATTTCTTCACAAGTTTTTTAATTTTTCAAAAGGTTTTGCCGTAGTTGTTATGAAAATATGCCTATGTATGCTCTTTTTAATTAATTTTTTTTTTTATTTCATTACACTCCAAGAATCACACCACTATTGCTAAAGGGGAAAATAGTGAATAATTGCTTTACCATAATTGTTTCAAAGATGGAGAAACAGGTTGCTCTATCGCTCTTGTAAAAAGAGGGTCATGGGGTCACTCAGTTTATAAAAGGATTGTTTCAAAACGAAACCTTCACTACTAGTAGTAATATAGTGTTATGTCTGAGACATGTTTATGAAATATATAATTATGTATATTATTTTCTTTTAATCAATCAATGAAATATATAATTCCGAAGCATTTACTCAATCAGTTAAATATTTATTCAATTTTACTGTCACCAATTAGTTATGTATACTTGTCTAATTTTACTGTCATCAATAAATTAAATGTATAGTGTAAAAACGTATACGGAATCAGTTAAATTAAATGTAACACGTGTCATTACAATAAGTAATGAAGTATACATTAACAGGCTTTATACACATTTTGTCAAATATTTTAATTACAAATACTTTGTAATTTCATTAATCAAAATTTATTGTGATTACAAATTTATTTCAAGATATAAAAAAATAAATTTTATATTGTTAACTAATCAAATTTTGAAGGCAAGTAATATTCTATCATAAAACAAGACCAATAATTGTACTAGACGATGAGGTAAAATGTTATTTACGTAAATAAATATTAACATGTTTTCTTCAACACATTAATTTCTATTATTTTAAATTAATTTAAAAAATATAATATTATGGGCCTTAGTTTTCAATTATCGAATCTCTCTTGATTTTTATAATTTCCAATATTCAAATTCTAAAGCCTCCCTTGTTCTTAGTGCATTTGTAAAGTGATTTTAGCTAAAAATATGCAAGCTTACTTTTGAGCCGAAGCAAGCTTACATTTCCTAACAATCAAATCCACATATAAACTAAATTAATTAAACCTAATCAAATCACAATACAGCAATAATAAGTTAAACGCACGCAAAGCGAAATGGGCTTTTCCCGAGTGATGAAAAGTGAAAACGGATAATCGCGTTTGTGAGTGAGGAATGAGTTTCTTGCAGGGAATTATTGATTCCTTTAACTCCATCCTCGTCCCTGACAACAATCAGAACACCGCAAATTCTCCTTCTCTTTCTTCTTCTTCTTCTTCTTCTTCAGCGGATCCAATGGAAGCTCCTCCTCCTTCCGTTTCCAACGAGCGCGTCGCTTACAAGCTCAAAGGCTACTTCGATTTGGCCACGCAGGAGATCGCCAAGGCTGTTAGGGCTGAGGAATGGGGTTTGGTCGACGATGCGCTTCTCCACTACAGGAACGCCCAATCGATCCTCGTCGAAGCTAATTCAACTCCCGTTCCTTCCTACATCACTCCCAGGTTCTTGCTGTTTCACGTCGATCATTCCACGCGAAAGTAGGGTTTGTGGATTCTATTAATGTGAATGTTTTGTTGATTGAAACTGTGGCAGCGAACAGCAGAAGGTGCAGTCGTATCGTGAGAAGATATCCAAATGGCAGAGTCAGGTTTCTGAGAGATTGCAGACTCTCTCTAGACGAGCTGGTAGCTCTTCTGCTAATCAGGTATCCATGTTCTTGGTGTTTAGATTCTGAACATTGAAGGTGATGTTTGAAGGTGTTAATTTAGAATGATCGAGTGTTCTTACTTTATAGGATACTAATTTTATGATTATAATTTATAATGAGACTTTAATGCTTCTTTTTTTTTTTTCTCTCAAAAATGTTTACAGAGCACTGCTGCAGCACCGGTTAAGCCATTGGGTAGTAGAAAGAATGTGTTACAAAAGCCCCCTCAAAGAACAGGTCAGGTGAATAAAGTTGGAAGCCCAAAATCGAGTCAAGCGTCTGGTGTAAATTATGATACCAAACTAGTTGAAATGATAAACACTGCCATAGTAGATAGAAGTCCTTCTGTGAGATGGGAAGATGTTGGTAAGAATCTATGCATGTATGCTTCTTTGTTTTATATGTTATCATTTCTTTGATTATCAGTGTGGAAATGCAGCCGGACTTGAAAAGGCAAAGCAAGCTTTAATGGAAATGGTTATTTTGCCTACTAAGAGAAGAGACTTGTTTACGGGTCTTCGAAGGCCAGCCAGAGGTAATGCCTTAGGACCTCATTACATTTTGCTAAATATAGGATCATGGTGAAAATTGAAGAATGAAAATGCCGAATATTGAAATTATTGAACCCTTTTCGTTCTAGGTTTACTTCTCTTTGGTCCACCTGGTAATGGAAAAACCATGCTTGCCAAAGCAGTGGCGTCTGAATCGCAAGCAACATTTTTTAATGTCACGGCAGCTTCCTTGACATCAAAATGGGTACGTCTATATCCGCGTATAGTTGGAATTACCGGGTTTTAGTTATAGCGGTAGGAAACGGAAATAAAGGATTCTTAATACATGGAAATTTGACATTTTACTGATTTGTTTTAACTTGATATGATATGTTATATGTTTTACAGAATCCTTATGTATACTAATGCTAGATAGATATAATCCAAACTATATATATAACAAATCATGAAACATTAGAAATATGGAAGTTAATCCCAAACAGGTAATCCTAGATGTTCAAAATTATTCTAAAATAAAGTGAAGTTATTATTGGATAATTTTCGTATATTCTAGCAGTTTTCTTTTTTGAATCTCATTTATTTCTTTTGTTAATATGTTTAAGTAATGGTTAAGACTTTATTCCATGATTAACTTGTGCTCAATAGGTGGGTGAAGGTGAAAAGCTTGTCCGGACACTATTCATGGTAGCTATATCAAGACAACCGTCTGTAATTTTCATTGATGAGGTATTTCCCTCATGAATAGGTATAGAGAAACTGTTCTCCCAATACTAAATATGACTAGAAAGACATCACAGAAGAATATGTTTAGAGAATAGGGGAATCTTTTTAGCTTGCTTTAAAAGCAACAATCCACTTCAGAATCAGTTCTTCTAGAGCTTTGTTTGATAACTATTTGAAGTTTTTAACATGTCCAACTGCACTCTGTTTCAATTATTTTGTTTGAAACTTGGTTCAGAGCACTATATTAATTGATTTTTGTTGAGGGAAAGAAAATAAGAGACATGTGATGATTTCATAAACAATATGTGTCGTGTCATAAATAGATAGATTACAGTTGTCCAAAACTTAATTTTCTTTATTAGATGATAATAATAATTATAATAACAACAACAATTTATCCACGCCCCCTTTTCTGACAATTTTCTTTGAATTATTATTATTAACAGCATAGAGAGCTTGTTTTAAAATGATGTGGCTAAGGATCCCTTTTGATAAAAGATGTATGGGATCTAGGCTGAATATTTATTAAGATTGATGATGCACATAAGCAATTCCAGTGTCTACATTTTGTGAAAGGACTTCCAGTGTCCACATTTTGTGAAACAGAATATTTCCTTATCACATTAATCTGTCCTTCTTTATAACACTCAGTCTCAGGCTGACCAGCACTGTCATTGATTGTCCCAAATTCTAATCCCTTATGATGGCTAAGGTGTAAAGTTATCCAATTTGTTGTGTTAACTGTTACTTTTCTTTTCCGGAAGCCATACTAGTTAAATAGGCGAATTATAAAACAGAAAGTAAAGTTTATAATCTTTGCATCTCAATTTTTTTCTCCACTAACAGTAGTAATTTTTCTCTTAACTAATAACAGATTGATAGTATAATGTCAACAAGGTTGGCAAATGAGAATGATGCCAGCAGACGATTAAAATCTGAATTTCTTATCCAGTTTGATGGGGTGACCTCCAATCCTGATGATATTGTGATTGTAATTGGTAAGCATTATATTTGAATATTCACTTTCTAAAATTTAGCGAGATTTAGATTTTAGATCCAGTACACTGGTTAATAACATGCCTACCATTGCAGTGCTCTGGATTAGTGTTTTTTTGTTAATAGTTGCAGTTGCTGGTGTTAGTTCCCCTTTGGAAAGCAATGATTGGTAGTTTAGATGTATGCTCATCTGGGAGTGTTGGAATTTGTGACATTCGTGTTGTAAAGCCTCAATTTAGTCATCTAAAGTTATGTGTCATCACATAAGTCCTCTAAAAATTTTAGTCACCGTATTAGTCCCTCAAAGATTTCAAGTGTCATCACATTTGTCCTCCAAAGATTGTTGTCGTCATAGTAGCCGCATAGATGGGTTTTGGGCTTATTCCCGAAATAGCTGCTTAATATCTTCTGGTGGTACATCATGAGGCCATTACACAATGATTAAATTTCCGTCTCTTCTCTCTTTTAAATTCAGCTGAATCTCATTTTTTGTGTGTTAAGAACAATATTAATTCCTTTCCTATCTGGCTTGCATTGTAATCTATCCTTAAAACGTGGCATCTGTATATAATGGGATGCCAGACTGGATTCAGCCATTGTGGATGTGGAATTGCTTGCTTTATCTTCATCTGTTTTTTATATTCCACAATATTATGAGTTTGAATATAGATATAAGTGAATACCTGGTCATGTGTCTATGAGTCTTACTTAATTCATAAATTCCCTTTTCCTTAATATAGGTGCGACAAATAAGCCACAAGAATTGGATGATGCAGTTCTTAGGAGACTGGTAAGAATTTCTTTAGTGTCCTATACTGGAAATGTAAAAAATATAATTCCATAATGTCATGTTGCTCATGTGATTTTAAATGATAATCACTGTTAGGTAGAAAATGTTATTTTTTTTCTTGAGCTGATGGTGTGAAATATTGTACAGGGATATGTCCTTTTGTTTATTTTTTGCTCAATGACTATTATATGCCTTTTAATAGGTTAATAAATTATGTGATTATATCATACTGTCTTGAATAGTGGTTTCAAAATGGTCATATCAAATAGAAACCCATTTGTAGATAATATTATTTTGCCTGTATACCTTTGTTAATTGTAACATGTCTGTATTTAGTATACATTAAACTTCTATTCTAATAATTAGTATTATACTGTATGTACCTTGAGACATAGCTTAGACTCCTAGCAATTGTTTTTATATTTGTAGGGAGTTTCTATTTGCATTGGCAATATGGCATTCATTTGCATCTTTAACCCAGACTTATGCTCTCTGTTAAGATTCCTCCAACAAAATTTCTGAAATGTTCTGTGGAAAATCTATTAGTTTTAGGAAAAAAAAAACTCATTAAAGCACTTTGAATTATATTTTTTTAAGAGACATGTCATTTATGCCCATTAAAATCTATGCATGATTGCATCCCATGGATGGACACTGGTTTTAAACTTATGATCTTTGAAACACATGCTGCTTCTCCACTTACTCTTTCTGGGTTTGCTGTTGAATCTTTACTAGGTAAAGAGGATATACGTACCTTTACCAGATGGAAATGTTCGAAAGCTTCTGCTAAAACACAAGCTCAAGGGTCAAGCATTCTCCTTACCTAGTAAGCAATGTGCTCATATTTTGTTTGTGATACTTCTTTTGATATGTGTACTCGGTGGTGCCACAGAGTGTATTTCCTGGTTATTTATTCTCCTATAGTGTATTCTGGGTTTACTGCGGCTGGCTTGTACCTTCATATATTCTGGTTTCATCTGAAACTTAATGCCAAATCTGGTAAAATTAATTTACCGGTTATTGTTTGCCAAACAAATACTTGAAAATGCAAAAATTGTATTAGTTGTTAGAGATGTTATTTTCTGTTTGCTTTAAACTTGTCATTGACATCTTCTAAAAAGAAGCTTCAGATTATTGTTATTATTATTATTATTTGCACTGGGATTGTTTCAACTAAAAGCTTTGGATTTTTATGTTGCAGGTAGAGACCTGGAGAGGCTTGTAAAAGAGACGGAGGGTAAGTATTTGTGGCTAAAATGCATATTTTTGCTCGTGCCTAGTTGGAGTCGTGATGACAAAGAAATTAGAACAATAGATTTGCTTTTCTTTTTCCTCTTTTTTCCTCCCTTTTTAAACGTGACCATAATGTTTGTTATTCTTGATTTGCAGGATATTCTGGTAGTGATCTGCAAGCCTTGTGTGAAGAAGCTGCCATGATGCCAATTAGAGAGTTGGGTGCTGACATTCTTACTGTTAAGGCGAATCAGGCATGCTATTTGATTTGAATTGTGGATTAGTATAATCTGGTAAATGAGGACCTTTCTCTTATTGTTAGAAGTTAACTATTTTAAGTTTTACCAGGTAAGAGGACTGAGGTACGAGGATTTTAAGAAGGCAATGGCTACAATTAGACCAAGTTTAAACAAAAGTAAGTGGGAAGAGCTTGAGCGCTGGAATGAGGAATTTGGCTCTAATTGAAGTCATGATATTAAATACCATGTGCATGAAATTCGAAGAAAATAAGCTAGTGTAGTGTGTACATAACTAAAATTAGACAAGACAAATACATCAAGGTTAGTGGCTATAAAATAGGTGCTGTCCTAAAATCCAATTTAGCTGCTAGCCTCGAGACCAGGGTTTCCAACGTTGAAACCTTGTAATGGCTATCATTAATCATTTTAACTTATATTCTTTGTACATCTTTAAGATTACATATTTAGTGATTGTAACATCAACGCCCCTTTCCCCAGTGGAGAAAAATATTGAAAATAGTTTACGCGAAGGAAATTAGAAAAAGTGATGCCTATTCCAGTTTATTTCATGCTTGATAGTGTAATAATTGACAAGATTTCTCTGGCTTGGTTAAAATGTGGTGAAACCTTTGTTGTCAGAAGTAATTTATAATGGATACTCATAGACGTTCAAGAAAATCATTAAACCTTAAATCACTATCTTAACAAATTCATGACAAGTTCAATTGGTTTTAAAAACTTACCGTAATATGTTTTCTACTTCCATATTTTATACAGTCATCTAATAATCATATATTATTATTTTATTTCAAAATTTTATTTATATTTAATTTTATTATTTGAATATAATCTTTTATTATTACAAGGAGGTGTTGAAGTGATTGTTTAAAAAAAATGTTATGTCAAATGATCAATATCCTTTAAAATCATAGATCGTAATATCCAAACCTACAATGCTAGTTCTACATGGATAAAAAAAAATTACTACTTCATGAAATGTGTCTTCCATGAAATAATCTTCATATGATCCTTCATAAGATTGCTAAAGTAAACGAACTCCTCCACATTTTAATAACACATCATCGAAGATAGTTGTTATCTAGTACATAGCACCAACACTTAGATGAGAAAGACAAAAAGATATAGGATTGAGGTCTTATCAACCTTATACTTATGGTCACAAAGTGAAACATCAAGGTTTTCTGGCAAGTATACTAGTCACTATTAATGATGATATCGGGTTTACTGTGCATAAGAAATTTCAATATATTTAATATAAGTTTTATAGAACGTATTTAGGTTGCCATTTTACTCAGTATCATTTACTAATACTAAAGTATTAGGAAAGCAGACGAGAAAGTGTGTTTTACTTGATGTATTTGTATGAGTTACTTGTATTAATCTCAGAGGAAAATCAGTTAATAATTAATAGTAATTTTGTGTAAGATAGAAATAACAACAAACATAAATGTCGTCTATTATTTGAGTTACACATTCTTCGTTGTCATCAAAAGATAATTTATGAAAATTTTATGAACTATTTTTAAAACTATCAGATAATCCTATATAAATGTTTAATCAAACAAATATTGTGGAAAGTTTTCCAAGTAGTTTTATAAGTTGTATTCAAACTTTTCCTCTTTTTTAGGATTAACATTTTCTTTCCTGTGTGTGATTTGTATTTTATTTATTTTTATATATATATATATATATATATATATATATATATATATATATATATATATATATATATATATATATATATATATATATATATATATATATATATATATATATATATATATATATATA
>Ga0099824_1002098_pt1 | contig 28943 bp, 9 predicted proteins | sample SiratrowhiteBW_FD_76837 | JGI IMG/M metagenome (GOLD analysis project Ga0099824, IMG submission 76837) | Root nodule microbial communities of legume samples collected from California, USA - Siratro white BW | ecosystem: Host-associated > Plants > Roots > Nodule | place: USA: California... | reverse complement strand
TGAAATAAATCAATTCATTCGAAATTGAAGTCAGTTTATTTTCGCTGAACATTATATTTTTCATCATTGAGATTCGTTAAATCTTTTCAGTTTGTGAAAATTGTTTTCACTGTTTCAAAAAGAAAAAAAAAAAGTTTTCAAAGTTCAATTCACTCCCCTCTTGAACTCAGCCTAATACGCTTTCAGAAATCAAGAACACATGCAAACTATTTTTCAAAACATAATAACCACTCTTATACACATTTCAAACTCCCCCTACATGGCTAATACAAATTTCTTAGTTTTCTTTCAAAATTTTGGCTTCAATCCAAGTCCAGCTTTATCAAACACACAATTTTGGGAACTTAAAATAGCATTCAAATTTGTCATTCCCATAGCAAGCTTAGAAGATGTTTTAACAAGATATTTGACTTTTGCTTGCAACAGCTCACAGTTTTCACACTTGGTTGCTTGCTAGATTCACCCTCATAGTTAGAAGACTGGCAAATCATATTTAGAAGTTCAAAATCAGTTTTAACTTTTTCTAGCTCTTCTTCCAATGAGTTGACTCTTTTATCCAACCAATTGTTCAAATCCCTAAGCCTATTTTACACCAGCCAACCTATTTGCTTCATCATGCGTTTCAAGGAAAGCTTGAATCAATGTAGTAGTTTTCAGAATTGAAAGAGACATTTGAGTTAGCACTACTTACCTCTGATTGCTCTTTTCCCTTAAGCACAAATTAATCTCTTCTTCCTCTTTTGATGAGCAGTTGGTTGTTGAGTCATTTTCATCCCAAGCTATGTATGTTTTTTTCCCTTGCTGCTCTTGCTAAATGTTTTCTTTTCAGCAGCCTTGTCTTTATAAACTAGATTTGGACATTCCATCTTGATATGTCCCTATTTTTCACATCTAAAACAAGTATAGTTAGCATAATTTGAATCAGTTTTCTTTGTATGCCTTTTAGGTTGTTGATTCTTCTATTTTCCTTTCTCCCTTAGAAACTTGTTGAACTTCCATGTGAGCATATTCAAGGTTTTAGCTTCACTGTCACAGCTTGAATCAGTTTCACTCTCATCTTCTAGATCTGCAATCTTGAGTGCAATGCTTCTAGACTTTCTATCTCCATTTTATTGCTCCTTAAATTTATTCATCTCAAACTCTTGCTCCCTTAGCTTTCCAAACAATGCAGTTGTACTCAATGGTGTAAGATCCTTCGTCTCTGATATGGTAAAGACCTTCGGCTACCAAGATCTTTCAAGGCACTTCAACACTTTGATGTTGAGCTCCTCTTTGTCAAAGGTCTTTCCCAATCTGATGAGATGATTTACTATACGTGAATCTTTTCTGCACATCTGTTATTGTTTCTCCAACTTGCATTCTGAACAACTCATACTCTTGAATTAGAGCGTGCTTTCTCACCCTCTTGACATCACTTGTTCCTTCATGAATCACCTCGAGAATGTCCAACATTTCCTTTGCTGAAGAGCACTAAGAGACCCTGAAAAATTCATCTAAATTCAAAGTTGAAGTTATAATGTTTTTGGCTATACAATCAAATTGAGCTTTCTTGCTCTCAGAATCACTCCATTCAAATCAATGTTTATCAACAATTATACCATCAACCACAGTTTTAGGCACAAAAGAACCATTAACTATTGCATCCTACACACCACGATCAAAAGATTCAATGAAAATTTTCATTCAAATTTTCCAAAAAGGATAATTGACCCCACTAAATAAAGGAGGTCGGTTAATAGAAGCATCCTCTGCAAAAGGCAGCTTTCCCTTAACCATAGGATCAAAACTTGAATAACTTTCAAGACTTAGCTCTTTATACTAATTGAAAACACTTTAGGCTGAGTTCACGAGGGGAGGGGGGTTAATTGAACTTTCTAAAATTTTCAGGTTAAAAAAATTTGAAAAAAAAAATATTCAAAAATGAAGATTTTCAAGAATCTCAAAATCAATTAAACAAGGTGCAGTATAGAAAATAAACCAATTCAGTTTCGGATAAATTGATTTATTTTCTTGCAAAATGAACAAAAGTTAATGTTCACACCAAGAAGCTCAATAAACACCACAGAGATAAGACACAACAATATAACCTGGCATGCAAGAATACTCAAGGCACAGTATACTAATAACCAATCACAAGATCAAGTAAATTACAACAACACCACAATCAACAATAACAAGAATAGAAATCAAGAACACTTGCAAACTATTTTTCAAAACATAATAACCACTCTTAGAAGTTGTTCTGCAGTTAAAACCAGGCTGAAATATAGGTTACCGGACCAGTAATACTACAGTGAAAAACTCACAAATTAATCCTTCAATTTATAAGCACAAATTTTGTTCAAAGAATCCAAACATTTCAAGAGATATAGAAGCTATACAGAACAAAAAAGGTGTAGTGAAGACAACAGTTAATATTGTAATTTGCTGGCACAAGACAGTTCAAGAAAACAAAAATAATAGGTGATGCACACAGAGTAAATGGTTCAAAAATAGATTACACAAAGCAAGTCAAAATAACATATCAAGCTCTACGTGATATGTAGTAAATTGATTAATTAAACAACAAACAAACCAACACATAACCAGTTTACAGAGCCAATTAAAAGGTGATATGAATAGTAAAGAAAGAAACCAAATAAGCAGCAGTAAAGTATGACAAGTTTAATTAAGAAAAACTATGAACACACGCAAAAATATAATGCAAAATTAAGTGCACCAACTCAAAATTGCTAAAGAATGAATTTGTATACAAAGAATGACAGTGGACATTGCAAAAAGAATAAAAAACGTAAGAGAATGGTCAAGAAAGAATAACACAAGCAATTATATTGGTTCACCCTTCCTCAAGGGCTACGTCCAGTCTTCCTTGCCACTCTAGCAAGAAAAATTGCACTAATCAACACTTAATTGTACAATTACAATAAGAACACAGTTCTCACATCCTGCAAGAACCAAGAACACCACTAAATTGAAGAACAAGCACCTTGTAGTTCTCCCAATTCATAAAAATCCAATGTTAAACCCTATAGCACTTTCGATTACAAAATTGATTCAAAATTTACAAGACAAAAATTATAAACACAGTTCTTGAATCAAAAACAAGTTCAAGAAAAGGTTAAAAGAAAACCCTTTATTGACGAAAAATAGAAGGCCTGCACAAGCTTGAAGATTCTCAAAGGCACAACTCAATGATTAAGTTTCAATCTCCAAGAACAACTCCTTCAATCTTTAGGAAAATCAAATGATCATGTTTGCTCTGAATGTTTTCCACAATTGTTCTCGCTCATCTCTATTTTGTCGCACCTTGAAAACCCAGTTGTTTTTAAACTTGAAAACCCAAACTGTTTTTTAGTGACAGTGAAAAACAGTTAACTGCAGAACACGAATAAATCTATTTCACATATAGGGAAAACAATTTCTTTTCTGCTGAAAGTTTTAAATCCAAAGCTGTTTTTCCTTAAACACTTTTGTTATGCTTTGTTACTTGTTTTAAATCATGTTTTAATGTGTGCCAATGAGATTCTCCTTAGCAGTGCATAGGTTTCTTTTTACCTTCAATCACACTCACTCACACTAAGACAAAGCCTAAGACAACACATCCAAATCCACTTGCTTGCTTTGGCTTCTTGCACTTGCTTGGCTTCATCAAATACATAGTCTTGTGATAGTACTAACAGAATGGAGCTTGAACTTAATACACTACAAAACAAAACCACCAAGTAAGAATATATAAACACATATGAAGTAGTTTTATATTGGTTCACCCTAATCTATTGGGCTACATCCAGTTCTCCCTTAAACAAAATGTTAAAGAGGTTCTACTATATCATAAACGTTTACACCAAGTACATAAACCTATCGAGGTCACACCGAGTACACAAACTTCTCCAGGTTATGCCTATCTCAATCTCTCCCTGAGATCAAGACCACTCAAGATTGTAATAAAACACTCTCAGATGAGAGAACAATCATAGCTCACAAGGAATAACTTCACAAGGTGAAGAATTATACAATTTTCTTAGAACCAAAAACTCTGAATACTTTCAATAACAGATTTACAATAAGCACTCAAATATTTAGTAAATTCTTCAATGCATTATACAATCTATTTCTCTTTTTATTTTTTGTTCTTTAACCTAAAATTATTCCTCTATATATAATTTTGTAAAAACTAGTTGTTAGATGTTTGAGTAGGACAATCTTGACCTTCAGATATAGTGAACTCAAACCAAAAATATCTATTTTTCAAAAAATTGAGACTTGATTTTCATGTACTTTATTTTCTCCCAAATATATCTAGATTAAAGTTAATCAGAAATATAATATTGTTTCCATAAAATAATCAATCACTTTAGACAACTTTAAACCATTTTGAACATTAGTACATGTTTGTATTTTAATCACATAAAGTATACGCTGACGGTTCCAATCAATTAAAACGTAGACTTTGGACTTTAATTATAACATATTCATATTTAAATTTCAAATAGTACAGTAAATCAAGAAAGTAGCCAATAAGCAATTTTTGGCAAGGTAAACACTATATTTTTTTTAATAAAACCTTTCTTTAATTATAATATTCCAAAACTTGCAATATATATTAGTCAATTGAACTTTCTTTAAACAGATCATATGCATAGTTGGTTGTCTATCATCATAATTTTGATTTCATCAAATTCATTTTAATTCCAAACAGATCATCTAGCTGTATCATTTAATTTAAATTGGAAACAATTTATATAATAAATCTTGTAATTAAAAATTGATATAACAATTCAATTTCATTATAGAATTAGCAGCATATAAACTCCAAATAGAATTTTGAAAAATTTCCTTAATCAGCAGAGCTATTAATATTAACAAATAGTTTAAGGTGAATGCACTTAATACTGTTTCTAAAATCCTGAAACCAAACATTGATTTGGGAAATCAATTATAAAATTAAAGAATTATGTTTTCAAATCAATTAATTAATTTTTCAAAAGTAATAAAACATAATTTTGAAAGACTTACATCATAACATATTTCAAATTGTTTCCTAAATGAAATTTCTATAATTAAATAGTGCAGAACAAAAAATGACGTGAAAAAGATATTCAACTGTAGTATTGAAATCATATTAATTTTATTAAAAATTAATTTATTGCAAAAATAATTTTATATTAAAAGAAACTTTGATTGCATAAAAATGATTTAACAAGCAAATAAAAATTATGTTAATCTTTAAAAACGGATTTAAAAACACTTTCAAAATATTTTCATCTTCTTTTAATTTAATTAAATTTAACTTAATAAAATAACAGTAGATAAAAACTTATCTTAATTTGAATCATTTGTCTGTTGCTCTAAAAATAATGTTGACTAATTTTAACTAGAGTATTGTTATCATCAAAACTTTACTAAATGATTAGATCATTAAAGGGACTTTTAGACCTCCTAATTATTCAACAATTAGGATTGTAAAATGTTGTATTTGTTAAAAATATTATTTATGTATTGTTTTATGTGCTTGAGTTAATGTTAGGTTGTCTGGGAATGATTTACAAATGAGAAACTTGTGTGTTGGGACAAAAAGTGGAGGTTTCCTCCATGAAAGATTTTTTGCCTGAGTATTTACACTCAAACAAGGTTTCTCGCTCAAGCGAAAGTCAAGTGATAATGATGTGACTTAAAGTTATTAGTTTTTCATTCAAGCGACAAGACTCATGCTCAATGAAATACAAGTCATTTTGTTCAAGCGAAGGGTTTCTCATTCAAGTAAAAAATGTCTTGAAAGGAGAGATTAGTCTCAGGCTTATTTTTGCTTAAGCAAAAAAAACCCAATGGCCAAGAGAATCAATTTGAGCTAATTTTCGCTCAAGTGAAAATTGATTAGAATTGTTAAGTATTTCCATACCATTATCATGATAAAATTGAGAAAAATTAGTAGTTATACACTTGTAAATTGAGATAAGAGATATAAGGCTCAGTAGAGTCAAGGGGTTAGTATTCGTAATCTACTATTTATGTGTGACACCAAGTAAAGTTAGTGGGATGATCTCCTTAATCTACCAAAATTTTATTAAAATGTTTAGTATTTAAAGAGATACGACTTGTATTTATTGTGGAAAGTAATATTAGGACAAATTCAATGAATTTTTTTTCTAGTAACTTTCTAGTGTGATAACCTATAGATTTCAATTCAAACTTATTTTTTTTCTAGTAACTTTCTCGTGACAACCTATAGTTTAAAAGAATCATAGTTTTTTGTTTTTTCATATTATTTTTCAGATTAAGCTTTTTGAAAAATAAAATTGTATTATGAGTAGCATAATGTATAATTATAAATTGGTAATTTTATATTGACCTATTAAAAAGATAACTCTTTATGAAGTTTATTTAGAATATGTGTTGTACATATTTGAGATGTAGTCGGTCTGGATCCAGTACAGGCTGAGATGTGCTAGACCAAGATCAAGCTTAGTCCAGACATTATATCGAGTACTTGCCGAGTATCTAAATCGACTAATAAGCCTAATCACGATAATTAATCATCTTAAGTATATATATACTATCAAAATTAATCTAGAAGGTCATGATAATTTATATACACTATGAATAATTCATGTAGCTGCCTTTTAAATAGCATGATAACATATGATAAAAGGTACATTTTTAACATATTTTCAGATTTTCCAAATACTGAGTACTAACTTGAATATTAAATAACCTTTTTCATGATAAAAATGGAAAGTCGAAAACTCAATTAAGAAAGAGATCTCTTTAAGGCTCGTACAACAATAACATATTTTTTTATTTCAAATTACCTACTTTAGAATAAAAATAAAATTAGATAATCCAAAATAAATTATGGGAGTATGAGTCGAAAGCACGGTGATGCATGAAGAAAGAACTTCCAATTCAACTTTCTGAAATATATATTTTACATTTTGGAAAGTTACTTTTTGGGAATAAATGGAAGATAGATAGAGAAATTGATGAGGTATATGAAGAAATAACAGAATGCCAATTGAAATTTGATACATGAAGCTTCAATTACTTTAGAGTTCTTACATTTCAATGAAACAATTTGATAGGTATTGATCTCAGTAGATGTGCTATTTCTCTCAAGTACAAGTATGATTTCGGTCTTTATAATTTTATTGATTTAGTTGTGACATGTATATTTAAAAAAATGGAATTTTTTTTGTCTCATTTTTAATTGTTCTATTTTGAGTGGTTATTATGTTTTATTTAGAATATAAGTTGTTGACAATTTTAATCTCATTCCTAACTTATCATTTATTTTTTTTTAACGATTTTAATATACAATAATCTATTTAGCTAATTTATTTCAAGTTAGACAATGACTTTTCATAATTTTATTTTTTAATGTATTTCATAATTTATTCAATATTAAACTATTTAATAACATGTATAAAATAATCGCCTTAACCCGTTTGTTAAAAACTACGTAGTACATTATCAACAGAGCTAAAAGTTGTGTGCTTTTTCAAATGTGTGGATCTAAGTAATAAAACTAAGATAAAAGCATTGATTAAAAAAAGCAAAAAAGCTAACATCAATATTATGTGCTTCTTTTAAAAGATAAATAGATGAAAATCAAGAAATGAAAACTACAAAAACCAAAACTGCTATAGTAAATTATAGATTAAAAAAAATACAATTAAACCTTCACGTTAAGAAATATTTAGAATTTAATTTAAACTATATATAGTTGATTGACAAAAAATATCATAGAAATAAATGACGTAATATTACTTGAATAAATATTATTATTTAAGAAAAAAATATGCTTTGAATAAAATAAATTAATAAAAAAAGTATTTTAAATATTAATATGGGTAAGGTTTGAACATTAAGTTAAGCACTAATTAATTTTAAAAAATATAGCTTTAGAATAATTTTTTTTACAAAGCATTTAAATCTAAGATGGTATCGAGGTTTATAAATTTAATATAAAAATATTTAAATAAAATTAGGTGGTTAGGTCAAAATTAACCATTAACTTACTTTCAATTATGTTTAGTGGGTTGGGATAAATGGTTGAGAGATTGGAAGAAGACAAACACGAGGAAAATTTCCATCAACGGATAATTTGATATTAATCTTATCCTAAAATTTTAAGAAAATAGGTCAATGATTTTTTATATTGATATGTTATTCTGAACACTCTTTTTTTTTTTTCTACGTAATATAAAACTCAAACTCTTCCATTAGTCTCAAGACAAAACCCACCATAATTTTGGATAGTTTTCTTTAGGGGATTGATAATTTGTTTCATAAAGTTTCTTTGCTAACAAATTTTCATTTACTTTCTTAAAACTTCGAAACCCATTTGAGAGATGACTTAGATAATTCCTTTTTTTTTTCTTTAGTTACATAGAAAGCAAATTATTGTTGATTAAACTTTGCCACTGTAGAATACTCCACATTAAGTAATTGATTGCATCATTTATTCTAGGTTGAAACAATTATAGTAGCTTCTGTGATATATAAAACCAAAAATTATGCTGAATTTTAACTTAATTTTGTTATAAAAAAATCAGATATAAATCATATCCTTTCACAATCAATTTAATTCAAAATTGAATTTATCAATGCTACTCCAAACAATCTTATGGGAATTGCTAGATTTGATGTAACCTAAATTCAGTAGGGGCCCCCAAATATTCTCCAATTGTTTATTGCTTTTAAGAGAGAATTTTGGAGTGAGATTCCATTAAGAACAATGGGTCCATCACTAGTGTGTATCGTTTCTCATTCAAAATCTCTCATCTCATACTATGGTTCTTTCTCCCACATCTCACTTTCATGATAGGGATGGACATTTTTAAAAAATCTAATCCAAATTCAATATAAATCTAAACAATTAAATTGGAATTAAAATTAATTTAATTTTTTATAGATTCAAATCTAAATAATTGTATTAAATTTTAAATTCAAATTTATATTTAAAAAAATAGTTTGGATGGTTATAAATTAGTTTAACATTCATTTTAAAATTATTTTGTTCAAAATCAGTTTCAAATTTAAAATAATTTAATATTACTATATATTTGTTAAAAGTGATTTTAGAATAAAATTTATTAAAATATTTTATATTTCATAACATGTGTAATTAATTAATAATTTCAAAAATAAATTAGATTTTGATATTTGATATTTGATATATGCTTTATGTGAATTAAGAATAAACTGAGACATATACTTAATTTTAGTTAATTTGATCATAGTTGGGTTAAAACTTCCGAGAATATGATAATAGTTGCAGAGTTTGGTTGATGAAACATGTTCTGACCTAAGTATATTGAGATGAGGTATATTTAAATGGACCTTGACCTCAATTGTTAATAGCGATGTGAGACTATTAGATATTTCGAAACAAATGAGGGATAAGGAAATGAGGATCTCACATATTTCGACTGTTGAAATGATATTATTAGGGTCAATCACTGCATCTGATGTATTGTTTGTTTTGGAGCTCAAAACTTCGTTAGGGTTTTGTCCTTAAAGGTGCATCGAAGGATTAAGAGGAAAAGATGTATTTAAATAAACCTTAATCTTAAGCAATGTGAAACCATTAGACGTACCAGAGCAAAATGTACATCACTTCTAATAAAAGTAAATAATTTAGTGTTGAAATGTAAGTAAAATATATATTTGATTTTTGAAATATAATCTATATCTAATATAAAAAGATAGATTGAAATTAAATTTAAATTCATAATTTTTCTAAACAATGTCAATTTAAAATTTTATAAAAAATTTAAATAATCGGATTAGTTTAAATTTAAATCCATATTTTTAAAAATAAACTTGATTCAAAGATTTTCATAGAGTCGATATAACCTAAGTCTACAGGAATAGAAACTCACTATAAAATAAAAAGTAGAACATGAATATACTTAAAAAAAAAAAAATCTTACTTTTGCCATTTAACTTTGATGAAGAACTTACACCAAGGTCCAAGTCTCACCATTCATTCTCTTCCTTTCTTCATGACATTCAATGTTTTTACACTTTGTCCTTTTCACTCAAAACTTAACATTTTAAGAAGAAAAGAATTCGCAAAAATAGACTAGATGAGGATCTAATTAAGCCATAAGATAACATGTCTAGTAGTTTGTTAGGTCAAAAAAGTAATAATAGTGATTTCTCTCTCTTTACCCTATCTACTTTTTAATATATTATTCTTAATGTTAATTTCATTTAAGTAAATTGATTTATGTAAAATTTTAATCTTAATGCCAATATCAACTCTAATCTTGACTTAACTAAAATTGTTTTTAATTTGTAGTACCTTCAAATTGTGGCCTTATTTTTAATATTAATTTAAATAAAAATAGTTTTAACTTTTAGTTTCTAAAATTAATTTTAATTTAACCGTTAACCAAATAATATATTAATTAAAGGGTTATTCTATTAGTTAATATCTAAATATAGTTATTAAATAATAAAATTTATAATTAGAATTATATCTAATATTTAATAAATACATAAATAAATGATAAAATATTATTATTACTTGGAAGTGGTGAGTGGAGGATGGTGTTGACGATAACTCCTCTTTTAAAGTATCGACAAATTAACAAGAACTTTTCTCTTGGAAACAACAAAAGGTGAGACAGGAATACTTTTCTTGGAGTTGGTGATCACACAACAAAGATAATGGTACAATGAAGTTATGATGTTGGTGACATAAAAGGACAACGAAGAAAGGAAAAATAGCACAATATTAATGAAAGGAGTAGTGGAGAAAGAGAGAATAATACACAATGTGAAAAAATATTAAAGTAAGGGTTGCATAAAGTATGTACCCTATCAATGACACATACTACATCGGTTGCTTGAAGAACCAACAAATATCCACAACATTAAAAATATTTATACTATTAACGTTGAAATTGTCTAAAAAGGTAATTAAACTATTATTTTGTATGAATTAAAATAAAACTCAACCTTTTACAATTCTTTCAAATACTTATAGATATTTGTCAATTTCCTTTTTTGTAAATTCATGGAAGTTTTCAAGGTAGCACTCTGATGACGATACAAGTTAGTTTTTTTAATGCGTGAAAAAGTTAACAAGTACACTACTAGAAAATTGCTTAACAGTGACTGAAATTATTGATCAAAAAATTCGGTCGCTGTCAGTGATCTAAAAAATTCGATCACTATCAGTGACCGAATCAATAATTGAAAAATTTGGTCACAATTCGGTCACTAATTCAATCACTGATTCGGTCACAGATTCGATCATTGATTTCGGTCACTTATTCGGTCATTGATTCGGTCACTGATTTCGGTTACTGATTCAGTCAAAAATTCGGCTACTAATTTCAGTCGCTGATTCAGTCTCTAATTGGATCACAAATTCGACCACAAATTTGATCACTAATTCGATCACAGATAATAATAATAATAATAATAATAATAATAATAATAATAATAATAATAGTAATAATAATAAGAAAAACAATAACCACAATAATAATAATAATAGTAATAGTAATAGTAATAATAATTATTATTATTATAAAAATAGTAATAATAATAATAACAATAATAATAATAATATTAATAGTAATAAAAATAATAATAACAATAATAACAGTATTAATAATAATAATAAATAATAATAGTAATAGTAATATAATAATATTATTAAAAATAATAGTAATACTACTACTAATAATAATAATAATAATAATTGTAATTGTAATATTAAGTATAATAATAATCATAACATGACAGAAAAACTGTTTTGGTCTGATGGTTATAGGTTCTCTCAAGCTGCTGAGAGATCCTGGGTTCAATTTCTCCTTGGTGTTATACATTAGCGACTAACAAAATAGTGACTGATGCGTTTGATCTCTAAATCACACTGTTTTAATTAGTGACCTATTTTGATCATTTATTGACCGATTTTTTTATCACTATCAGTGATTTTTCTAATTTTGAGTATTACTTATACTTAATATCATCCTTTTTGATATCCTTTTTTCTTCCTACTCTATTTGTTCAATATTTGTGAAAGGTATTCACACTTTATTCCAATAATGTTTCAATGCTAATCTTTGAAGAAAACTTTCCCAACTTGTCATTGACATCTAAAATAATGGAAATACAATATGTTAGGTGTTTAAAGTTTCTATAGTTCATTAGGATCTTTTCTCAAAATAATTCTAATATAAATTTTATTTTGTTAATAAAGAGTAGTGTTCATTACTTCTTCCCATAAACTTTTTAGGATGGAGTTATCATTTAACATTATTAAAGTAATTTCTTGTAGTGATCTGTTCTTTCTCTCAATCATACTATTTTTTTAGATATTTTGGAAGTTGAGAAATTGTAAGAGATACCATTTGTAAGGACTTGTTTTTGTACGTATTGGGAGTTTAAAGATAATGAAGAATGATAATTTTGTTTTAAGTTTATAAGTTTATATATAAAATAATCATCTCTCTAAAACTTAATTCTTATGACTTCTTTTTATCTTTTCTATCTTGATGATCATTTTCCCTTTAATGTTTCTAAAGTCATGAGCTTGAAGACAATTAAAAATATAACTAACTTAGTCTAAGAAAACTTTGATCAGGCTAAGTTTTGTGTTCTCTGTGGATTTCACTCTTCTTGTTTCTTTATCTCAATGCATCATATTCTATTTACACATGTATCATGAATTGAGAGAAAATGAATCTCTCTTATTTTAAGTTTGTAATGGTGTGTTAGTTTGTTAGATTTATCTTTTTGGAAACAACTTAAAAGGTCTCAGAGCACCCCTAACTCATTCTCTATTTTAAGGGTGGATTTCTTGAAAAACAAGACGTTGTAAAGTAAGATAAGTAAAACTAGAATTTCATTAAGTTAGGCAACTATGTGAATTTGAAAGAGATTAGGTATTTGTGAACTTAAATGTTGGCCAAGTTCAGATTGTTAACATTTTATTTGGATGATAGACTTAGATTTGAGACATAATTATTGAACTATTTAAATATTGCTTATACTAAGTAATTAACAATATGTTGGATTGGTAGAATTGAAATGTTACATATAGTATGATTGAATGTATATGGTTATGATGAATGTGTGTATGTTTTAATTGTTGTTAAATTTCGATTTTGAAGTATAAAATTGGTTGTGGAATTTAATATAGACAAATTTGGATAATTTAAACCAATTGGACAAAAGTATGCTTGACTTGGAATAGAATTGATATAGAAAAGGTTTAAGTTTAAAACTTTGTACTTTTAGTTATTTGAAAACTTTTTTTTATTATTGATATTTATATATATTGCTCAAGTAATGAGTTAATCACTCCAGCAATATAAAGGTGGTGAGGATTAGGTTTTGATATAATGTTTTCTTACTAAAGCGTCTAAATGACACTTGAGCGGTAAGATTGATCACTTAAGTGACCACTTGTAATTCAAGCAAGAAGGAAGACATATCAATCCTCTCCTTTTTTGGAAGACAATCACTTAAGCACTTAACTTTATCATTTGAGTAAGAACAATATCGTATCAACTCTATTCTACTGAAGAATATTGCTCAAAGAATACTTTGATATTCCTCTATAACATATCTTTCATTTTCACTCTTTTAAATTGTCTTTAATATGTGTGTGTTGTTTCTTTTGAATTATAGTGTTTAAATGGGATTATTTGATGAAATGTAATTCATTGAGATGGGTTGTAATGAGATAGTGTGAAAAGATGAGTTGTCATAATCTGATGTGTAAAGCTAATATTTATCACAGACATAGTGCTAAGTTGACATCGTATAATATAAGTTTTAAGTTATGGGATTCGATGAGATATTCATGCTTTACTAATAATTCAAGTTATATAGATGAAAATATTATGTGTTGAGAATCGATGAAATTTTTCTACATCTAGTTAAGGGTCAAGAGTCACCAATTCTTGATAAGATGTGTAGGAGATTACCCTCTTATATGGGAGTTGTCAGATGTGATCTATATTATATGTGTGTCTGTCTGTATATATGTGTGTACGTGTGTAACAAGTCTTATTCTTTGAATATAAACTTAATACTATTTTTTGGAAGTCATCAAGTGTTGAATATTTAATTGATATCTCCAATGTCTTTGTTACACAATAAATGCATTTGATTGAAATTCTTAATTAGTGTATATTAAATGTTAACGATTAGTTCCTATTTTTTTTGTTGATGATATTTTTGTAATTATGAAGATCATGTCCTAACATATGTGCAAACAGATATACATGTAAAAACAATTTTATGGACAATAATAGAAAAATAACAAAGCATTTTTAAATATATAAGTACAATTTTTTGAAATCCTTAAGAAAATTATTTTTTGTGCTTATTTATAATTAAAATATTTTAGTTTGTAATAAATTATGTAGATATGACTTTGTATATATTTAGGTTTGTGTTTTATTTTATTTTAGTAACAATATTGGGATCATTACATCATTCTCGCCACAAAATCTAAAAATACTTTTGTTCTATTTTAATTTTACATAATTTTAGAACTTAAGACCAATTTTAGAGTAGTCATCTAGTACAACCAAGCCATATCTTTTACTAATAATGAATATAACTCTGGTTAGTTCAAATTAATCTAGGCGCAACAATTCAAGTGGTTTAGAGGTAAAAACAACAATTTTACTAGAAAAATATAATTTGTTTCTCCTCTTTTACAAGCATGGCAAAAAAATGTCTTTTTCATATGACAAGCTTGGAAATTCTTGTACAAGATTGTGTTTTTACAACTTTCAAGTTAGCTTTACAGAGCTCTCACTACAATAAAACATGTTTTTTTCACAAGCTAAAAATGGACACAGATTGAGAGAAATCGACACTATGAAGTAACTAGTGTCAATCTTACTCAGCTAAAAAGTTCACGCTCCACCAATGGAATCTACATAATTTAGCATCAATCAATGAATGACATATTGTTAGGATTAGTCTAATCCACTTGACGTGAACGTAAAATATTTAAATAATTTTAATGTATTGCCAACCTAGCCCATGCTAAATGCAAGAAAAAAAAACTTTCTTTTAATGTGGCATCAGCCTTGGACACTAAAAGCAAAAAAAAAGAAAAAAAAACTTAACATCCCAAAAGACAACGCTATAAAAAGTTGAATAAAAAAATATGTTTAAAGTCAATCTAGCAAACGCTAGTTGGTAATAAAAATACATTGATAGTATCAGTCTAACTAACACTAGATATGATTACGTGTTATTCACAATTTTATTTCAAGACCTGCTTTGTATTTTCAAAATCAAAATTTCCAAACCCATATTCAAATCCTAAATTCATTTTTAATAGTAATTTGAAACACAAATCCAATATCAATTTCAATAGTAATTCCAAATCCATATCCAAAATTCTAACTCCAAATTCAATTATAAAACCAACTAATCAATATTGATTCCAAATTATACTAATTCAAAATCTAAATCCAAAATTCCGAATTCATATTCAATTATAAAACCAACTAATCTATTTATTCCAAGTGATATTAATTCGAAATTCAATTATAAAACCAACTAATCATTTGAATATAACCAATCTTAATTCCAAATCCAAATTCAATTATAAAACTAACTAATGAATTGATTTCAAGTGATACTAATTTTTCAATGCAATGGTTGTGATATGAATTTAAATAGTAATTGTAAATCCAAATCCAATTTTAATAATAACACCAACCAAATACTGCGATTAAATCAGAAACCACCATCGAACCATAGGTGTACATTATTAAAAAGGCACTACCAAATGCTATTGCCATACATGTTATATAGATCAATATATAGAGTTATGAGTCTAGATATTAAATTCAAGAGCAATGACTTGTAAAAGTCATATCGGGCATAACATGAGATGAAAATACACAACAGTATTAATACTGCAATTGAAGATGAGACGAAAGCAATTGCATTTGTTATTGCAAATATAAAAAATGATGTTTTGTCCAACTATTTTTTTTTATTATCAAAATACAACAAAATAATTACAAATTTCTTGAAATTATTTTAACACATATAGAGTGATATAGAATTCACCTTTAGGGTAATCCAAAACACTTAGCCCGACCACCACACAATTGGTTCTCTACCTCCTCACAACCACGAACTCAAGCTTGATTTGGAAGGCCTTCAATGCATTAGGGATTCACAATGTATTAAGAATTCAAACTTAGACATGCGAACAAAAAGGATTTTGGGAGATTACTTATACCAAATTTCCGAAATTGAATCTTACACCTGAGTAACCACACCACAAATTCAAGATTAAAGTCTCCACCACCGTCCATAGAATCAGCTCTAGAAACCTTTTTAAGACACAGAAGAAGAACTCTGATGCTAGGCATGTATAGAAATAACTATAGAGAAAATGATGATTGTCACTGTTCACAAAGGAAAAATCGATAAAAAATATATTATAGAGAAAGACAACGCAATAAGCTAGGATTGGAAAACATGAAAAATTTGAAACATCTGAAAAAAAAAAACAATTAAAACATGTCGAAAGCGTCGGTCTAATTAATACTTAAACATTTTACAACATTAATGCTAATCAAGCCTATGCCATAAACTTTAAAAATAAATTATTTTACTTAGATACACACCATTTTAATTTTTTTATTTATTTATTTTTACATCGTCTAGACAACACTAATTAATATATTATTATCTTTAATTATAGACTCTATTTTAGAGTCGTATATATAGATGCTTAAAATTTTTAATTATTTTCTTAAAATTTTGATTTAAGTGTTGATTTCACTGATGCGATTTTTAAACATTTTAAAACTTGTTTATATTAAAAATAGCGCAACTCTAATATCGGCAAAACTTATTTTAGGATCCGTTTCTGTTTGATGCCTTATTTTGCCAACTAATCCAAAACATTCTTTCAGTGTTCTCTTTATAAGTATGATAGACAATTCACCACCCTTCTTTTTGTAGAAAAATAGGATGATACACTCATCTTTGTTGTAGAAATTATTACATTCACAATCACGTAATTAATTTATACAAAAAGCATTACTTTTTAATCGTTCAATGACTCAATTTTTTTTTAGTAATACCTATTCATTATAAAAAAAAAAAACTATTTAGAGACTAATTTTTAGCTACCAATTGAAATGGTTGCTAATTGTGACTAAAATAGTCACCAAATTAAATTTTAGTTGCTAAATAACTACAAAATATGAATTTAGTGACTAATTAAGTCAATATAATTGATATCTAATATTAGCTACCAAAGTTTTAGTGACCTATACCATTAAATTCTAAATTGGTATCTAATTAAGTTAGAGACTAATTTAGAATATAATGGTGTAGGCCACTAACCTGCTCTGTGTTTAGCAAATATCTAACTCTCTTCTTGTGTAGTAGGTTTGGGTTATGTTGTAGATGGGTGACATCCATTAGTAAGGGGTAGGGGGTGGTTGGTTGTTGGTTGTAGGGTGGTTGTTTTTGTCTAGTGTTGATTTTTGCAGGTAAGTGAAGGCAGAAGATTCAGGAGTACCTAGAGCACGACAAATGTTATTATGATACATGAAGGCATAATTATAAATGTAGCACAGTTAACGATTTTGCTTTACGAATTTGGTGTGTGTAGGGTTTGATGGTTATTCGTGTTTTATTAGCGGAATCATTTTGGAGATGGTCAATGATTTTCACTTTAGTTTAAGTGTTTCTATTGTTGTGTATAAGGGTTGGAATATCCCTTAAGTGCTCCCATTAATATTATTTTTTGCTGTTAAAACAAAAAAACTAAAACATTAATAGTTAATGTTAGATACTAATTATTTTGACTTAATTAGTCTAAATTCAATCATTATTTCTATTTTGTAGTTATTTAGCAACCAAAATCTAATTTGGTGGCTATTTTGATTCCAATTAGCAACCATTTTATTTGATAGCTAAAAATTGATTTCTAAATAGCTTTTTTCTTATAATGATTATTTCAAATCCTATGATTTTTTTTTTATTTACATCTAATGTAATTATCCCTCCATTTTATCTTTAGATTATAACATGCACTTTTTTTTTTCTCATTATACGTTACAGGCATTCATTTTTCAGATAGCATGATATACATTTTAGTATTACTATTCAAAAGATGATTATAATAAAATTTCGTATTTCATGAAGCTTTTCCTCGGAATATTTTATGGAACTTTTAAAATCCATATGAAAATTTTCATGAAACTAATTTCTTGCTGTTTTTATATTGAAAATCCATAAAAATAGTCTTAAAAAATATGAAAGTTTTTAGTAGTAGATCTACCATGAGAATTATTTTCTCATCAGGTATCTATAATTTATTGGGCCCTCGTGATTATAATATATACAATACTTTTACACCGTCGTTTAAGTTATATGATTATTAAAGTCTTGTATTAGTGTTGCAACGTACATGCATTAAAAGTTATATTCAGAAAAAATACCTTAACATATTTGTATCTATTAATAAATTTATGAAAACTTGTGTAGTGGAAAAGAATGTTAAACTGCTTTTAATTATTAGATATACAAACGGAATTCATTCTATTTTGTATTTGTTTTCTTCATTTCTATACTATAATATGACTTTTATGGCAAAAAGTTATTAGAAAAAACCTCTCCTATTTTCCTTTTTATTTCCCTCAATTGTAAAATAATTATACAAAATAATATTATATAAGCTCCTTTCACACACACACACCACAAATATACAAAATTACTGTGCAAAATAATGAAACTTTCTCTCTCTTTCTCTCTATATACAAGCGCTTTTTTCAGTTAAATGCTATGAGCATGTATGGGGCCTCCCGATTTTGTATTTATCGAAACCATTGAAACACTAGAAATTGATTGTTCAAAGAATGTCATCCAATTTCTCAAAAAAGAAAGCATGTTATCCAGAACCTAATAAACTAATTAAATATACGTATGCTTATTAGGTGAGGCATCTAAACTCTGTTGTTTTCATGAACATAATATATTCTAGAATATATTTGAATGGGGTCAAGCTTTCATCACAAATTTAAAAAACAAATTATTAGAAAACATTAGGAATAATGGTCATAATAGCAATAATCATAGGAAGAGAAGAAAAAGAGCAAACACGACATGGAATGTAATGAGCCTAGTCGAATGATGAACTTGGAATTTTATAGAAAAAAAAAGTGACATATGATGAGGTTATAGCTAGCAATATCGTTTTCATGGGACACTGATGATTATTTGATGGAGGCTCCTCATTGGTTGGTGAGCCCAAACATCATCCTCCACCCCTTGTTTTCATGCAACAAATCAGGGTTTTCTGATTCAGAAACAAGCATGTAAATATGTCTACTTCTTCCATTTTCCATTTTTTTTTTCTTTCTTTCTTTTCCCCTCCCTCACCCTTTTCAGATAGATAAGCATTTTTATTATGTTTATTAATATTATTATTGCTATTATTTTTCTTCCTTTGCTTCCCCTAACTCCCTTTCTCAACCTTTCCATTTTTGCACTCTTTTTTCCCATGAAAGAAAGTGAAATTAAGAAAAACGCCAAGACCAATTTGTGGTAGTGTAATAAAACAAAAGGAGCCGAAGAAATCTCAACTATATATATATATATACAAAGACGGTTAAGTTTTCCTCAAGCATGAAACCACAATGAAAGCTTTGCTTTGAATGGAAAGGAATGTGCATTAGCATGTTTTCCATTTCATCAAATGAAACCCCCAAAAGCTCCATACTCACGAGAATCATCAACCCTTTTCTTTTCTTCCAATATTCGATAGCATGCCCTTACCCATTCCTTGGCCACCTTGCTATATATCCCATTATCCACACATAAATTCATACCATAAATAAATACACATGACCCTTATTTCTCACACCCCTTTTCACCATCCTATTGCGTTTAAACTCTTCCCTCTTATCCCTTTCTTTTTTCACACACTCACTTCTATTTCCACTTTTGTTCTCTTCCTACCATCTTATCACTTTAGGCTCAATTATGTTCCTAAGCGGCACCTACACCACAAACGGGTAAAACAAGGGAAAGAAAATACTACGCACACACGTTTATACATACACATAGAAATAATCTATTAAGTGTATTTATTATATGTATACATGCTCATTCATTGATCGATGGCTTGAGCAAGGTGCATTTATACCCACAAGACATGTACATTATTCGTATGTGTACGAAACATGAATATTTTGAACAAATGTCATGAAACAGATTTAACACAACAACAACTCAAAGTGTGGAGTATTGGGTAGGTAGACAAGTGGTGACTAGGTTTCTTTAGACACAAGATTCAAGCGGCAGTCAAGAAACCCAGCATTGTTGATGTTTTTGTTGTGGTCACTAAAACTGTTTGTCATAATTATTAGTGTGTGTTTGTCTGCTTTTTAAATATTCTGGAAATTCTACCACCAGGGGCATCTTCTGCACGGATTCAGGGAATTATTCACGTGCTTCATCAACTTGATTAATTACCCATCACTCATAGTTTCTGTCTTCACATTCACCCTTAAATGATTCTCAATGCCTATATGTAAGTTAATATATAACTCAATTAATAGTACAAATTGGTATTTCTTACAATTTAAATATGATTTGTGTGTACCCATTTGTTCATTTATTTATACTATGAGCATTTTTAGTTAGAGTTAATTATATCAAAAGCATCTTGAAATTAACTTTAAAAGGGTAGAAATAGTCATGCCTTGGTGGGAGGCACTAGCTAGGAAGCCACAACACATATCCTTTAAATTCAAAAAGTTGAGAAAACAAATCCACAATTTCCTTGGGAATTAATTCTCCCACTCTTGGTGAGATGTCATAGAAATATTCCACACAGCATAAAATATATATTAAGTGTACCGCACATGAAGATCATTGAAGGGCTTGAAAATATGGTTCCTAATAAGTACTTGAAAGTAGTATTCGACTAGATTCGTTACAATTTAGAGAATTAATACAAATGAAACTGAAAAGCAAATAAAGACGTTAATTAATAAAACAAACCCACTAATTTATAACAAAAGAAAAATGTACATGAGCACAATCAAATCCTTCTCCTTTGATCTACCAAATAAAAACCTAACTATAACAAGACCTGGATAATCTATTTAATCAATCATAAATCTATACAGTATAAGTATCCCTGAACTTTTTCCATGTAACATATATTCTGCAGATATATGACTGTCTAAAATCAGAAAATAAATAAGGTACACAAAGATACCATAAATCAACAAACTTGCTTTGATTAATTTCTCGCTTGATCTTCTCTTTTAATTATTCTTGTTCAGTAATCATCCCAGAGGCAATCCAAATCTGAGAGGGTAGCAACTGATGTAGGAGCTTGATCAAGATCCTCGTACAATGCCTTGTTCCTTCCCATGTTGTCTTGCTTTGACACCACCGAGGAAGTGTCAGTGTTTCTGTCATTGCTCAGGCACGTGTCTTGAGAGGCACTGACCACAGGCTGGTTAGTGTTGGAGAATTGCTCCATCTTCAACTGTTGGAAACTGTTTTTTCCTTGTTGCAAATAATAATCTTGGAACATGTTGAAGGGTAGTGAGATTGAGTTTTGAAGGGAGTTACTGCTCGTGCCAATTCCCATTGGGTTGTTAGAGTTGAAATTCCCTTGGCTGGTGGAGGCATAGTTAATGTTGGTGGCAGGATTCTCATAGATTCTGTGTTCTTCAGGCTTCATCATCATCTGCATGTGGTGATTGTTGTTGATGAAATTGGGAAGGTAATAGCCAACTGAGGGTGGTTTAGCTGATGATGATGAAGGTGTGTTAGTACTATTAGTAGTACCCTTGAAATCATTGTCAATGTGCTTGTGTAAGGTTTGGTCAAAGAGAGGATCCACAAGAGGTGGAAGTGAAGAGAAATCAAATAGATCTTCTCCAATTGAGTTCATTCTAAGAAGGCCAATCCCAGGGCTAATTGGGAGCACCCTTTTGTTAACATCAGTGTTGTTCTTATGGAAAATCTTGCACACAACCCATTCATCCTGCAATAAAATAACACCCCCAAACAAAAAACTAAAAAAGTAAGTACATGTAACTGTTAGAATCTCAACAATTCAACTAAATAAAGCAAAAGGTACTATTAGAGGACCACCTCAGGAAAGAAAACTCTCAAAACAACACAAAAGGCACTTTTCTAAAAAGTGATGATTAAAATTTGAAAGCCTGGGATATTGGTGAGGGAGAAAAAAAAAAAACCATGATTCTTAAAATCTCAACCTTTTCCATCCTCAAAATCCAGAGAAAAAAAAAATGCCATGTATCAAAAGGGAAAGAGAGAGAGATGGTTAATCAATTACCTTTGCAGCCTTGGGAAGGTTGTAACATGCGAATTTGCCTTCCAATCTGAATTCGTGCATAACCCAATTTGTCTTCTCTCCCTTTGGAGCTCTTCCTCTATAGAACACAAGGGTCTTCTTCATCCCCACAAGATTGTTCTTCCCTTTGTAAATCTCTTTGTCCTTGCCCGTGGCCTTCCAATACCCAGATTGTGTTGCTCTATTGGTTCTCATACCAGTTGGATACTTCCTATCCCTTTGGCAAAAGAAGTACCAATCTTTCTCCCCCATCTTTGCTTTCTCTACACACCCAACAAAACAATAAAAGACAACAACAACAACCCAATTCAGATCAATGGAAAACAACCACTCCCACATGACAATGAAAGATGGCTACAAGCAATCAATCATCATCATCATCATCACAATCAAATAGAGACAACAAAAGCAAGGTCAAAATCATAAAACAAAAACAAAAGGGTGATCAAGAGAGAGTAAAACTCACTGGGCAAGTCCCAAGGCTCACACTTGTTCAAATCAGCTTCCCCAATAGCAGTTGCACTGAAGCCTCTATCCAGCACTTTCTCTGTGAGGTAACAAGTGATGATCTCTTCATCTGTGGGGTGGAACCTGAAACCTGGAGGCAAATCCAAAGGCTCATCTCCTTTGTTCACCACAACTGGTTCTTCCATCATCAAATTATGCCTTACGCAACAACAAACAAACTTTCTAACTTGTTCTCCAAGAAGCAGATATATGTATACACCGCTTGATGGCTTCAGTTATGTGTGTATATATAATATTTGTGTATCTTATATGTTATGCTATATGGAAAAGAGAAGAAGAAAGAAAGAAAGTTCAGAGAAAGGGCAAGAAAGAGAAGAAAATAGGCGTAGCTAGGTAGATGAGATGAGAAGAAGAAAGTAAAAAGAAGAAAAGATGGTGTGCTTAAATAGAGGAGCGTCTAAACACAGCTCACACATACACGCTGTGAGATCCGTGGTGTGGAAGGCACTTATTGAAGAAGCCTACAAATATTGTTTTTTCTTTTTCTAATTTTTTTTTTTTTTACAAATTTGTGTATTTGATTAGTATGTCCTATTTGTCTATTTTTTATTTCACCTCTTATACATATATTAACTGGTTTAATTTATTATATTTTAGTTTATTTTCTTTTTCCTTGTCAGGTCATTCAAGTGATTTTATATTTTGTGGTATTATTTACGTTGTTCCAAATGTAAAAAAGTGATACAGAAATTATGTAAAAATAAAAACTCTCTACGTTTTTTTTTTCCTTTTACTTAAGCACGTTTTTTATTTTGATAAATTGTTTAATTTCCATATTGAAATGCTTATTTCTTCCCTCTAAATGATGATATATAATGAATAAATTATGAGTAAGAACCTTGTTTTTTTTGTGTATAGGGAAATTTTTAAAATTTAGTTTTAGTCCCTTTTATAAAACTTTTCATCCTTTTTTAGTTCTTTTAATTTAAAATATGCATTATTTTTATAATTTACACCTGATAAAGGAAAAAGAATGCTGAAGTTTGAAGGCTAAAAAGTGGTGCTCTTTAAATTAAAATATTAAAAGGAGACAAAAAAAAAACTTACTAAAACTAAAATTGAATTCTTTGTGTTCATCTAATTAGAAACATATTTTATTAAGAAAATATTTACGCAGCAGAAGATGATAATTTCTCTTTGCCATATTATTGTTGTTGTTCGTTCCTCTTAAAAAAATATATATTTTGATTCTACAACATTTGTCGTCACTATTTTGATCTTCCGCACAGCAGTCTAAAATCTGCTTACGTTAATGAATATTTATATACTCAGAAGATCCAAAATAAATTATAAATTATACGAAGTTTAATTAAAACAACCACTATATCTACATAGATATAATAAATATTTTTTTCTAGCATTTTATATATTCTAAGATAGATGAGTATGTTTGTAGACTCTCAAATATATTATAATCAAAATAAAATCAAAGTTTGTTAAAAAAAAGTATAGCTAAATATTTCCTTTGAAACAATGTGATTCAAAGAAATAGTTTTTCTGATCAAAATCAAAGAAAATTGTTAAGATAGAAGTGAATAAACAAAAGGGTAGGGACAGTGTTTTTATTCTTGCCCCATCAATTTTCAAAATAAAAAGTTATTGCTATAGCTTTATCCAGTGTGTTCTTTCAAATAGTCAACCTAACATTACTGGAGAATTTTCATTACCTATTTCCATCACCAACACCGTCTTTCACAAGCTTGCTCTTAAAAGCTTCTCAAAGTAAAAACAGAATTCTTTGATTTTCTTATTGAAATTTCCATTAAAAAATGATTGATAATTAATTTTATGACAGATTTTGTTGAATTTTGTGTTTTGTCAACACACACTTGCTGCCTTAAGTTGGTGGAGGTAGTTTTTGTTGGTAGCTGGCTTTGCTCAGCTTCTTCATTTAAGTTCACATTGGCTTCTTGACCTCATTTGTTATATTAAAAACAATAAAAACAACATCTAAATCAATTACAGTAATATAATAAGTTTAAAAGCAACTTGCTTTTAATAATATTTAAAATCTTGAACTTAAATCCTTTTGTCAATTCCATTTTTTGTAGTTTTTCAAAGGTCAATATGTATGTACTTTTAACATTTTTGAAGTTCGATCTTACTTTTCTACAACTTTTATTTGGTTTTTTGTTCATTGTATGTTTTTAGAGTTATTTTTATGGGTTATAATCATGAAGGTGGAAATATAGTTCTAGTTGGTTATGGAGATGCATGCATGTGCATTTTTTTGTGTGTATATCTCAAACATGATATAATTATATGTGGATATAAATACATTGTATCTCGTGTTTCTTAATAAAATTTTTGTTTAGACATATTCAGAGAAACATTTTGCTCTTGAAGTGATTGAAACAACAATGTGTACATGCCATTAGTTTTGTATTTGTAAACTGTTACAGAAAACATTATTTTATCATAAGTGATTTTTAGAAGAACTAAAATTAAATTTTAAAACTTTTACAATGACTAAAATTAAAATATAGTTTACTTTGTTTTAATTAATTCTTCAAAATTTGACTGGAATTATGTATATTGATTTTATGATTTAAAATGTTTATATTGTATTATACTTGAATTAAAAAAATACTCATAAAATACTTAAAATATCAGTTTATATATATATATATATATATATATATATGCAATGATTTTATATTCAACCAATTAGAAATTATCTAAGTTGTAACTTTTAAATTATTATTATATAATAATGTGCTACTGTTCCTAATTCCATGTTTAAGAACTGGATAGATTGTACGATGGACTAGGGACGGAGCAAACTAAGTAGAAAAGTACACCTTGTTTTTTATTTTCCTAAACTAAAAAAATATGAAAATTGAAACTTCGAAAGTCACTTCTTTTCGGCAGGAATAATAAAGAAAAAAATATTCAATTATATTCTCTCGTGAATATTATCTGTGAACATAATTACTTATTGAGAAACTGGAAAGATCTCACAAAAATGAGATGAGAGTCAACCAATATAAAGGAATAACATTACCTTCAACCTAAAACCTTAAGGCATTAAGTTTGTGGGTATTTTTTCTATATGTTGCTCAACTTTTTCATTTCTACCCAATGTAGGACTTAGACTCATACTTGAATATCTAACAATCTCCCCCTCACGTGAGAGTCACTCCTCCACCACATTGATACACTCCTCCTCGAGCGGAAGCATTCTCAACTCGACTAAATTACTCATGATCCCTCACTTGTATCGCTGTTCACACATTTATACGGGACACGCTTGCTTGAAAATCTCCATCAGGAAGACTTTCGATACAGGGTCAAATTGTACTCGCCCAAGCCGCAAACCAACGGCTCTGATACCACTTGTTGGGAGAATCCGAGAAGGAAACTGGGGAGATGTCACAAGAATGAGAAATGAGCCAAACCTATATAAGAAAATGACGCCACATTCAACCCAAAACCTTAAGGCATTAAGTTTGCGGGTCTTCTTTCTATATGATGTTCAACTTTTTCATTTCTACCCAATGTGGGACTTAGACTCACACTTGAATATCTAACAATATCCCCCTCAAGTGAGAGTCACTCCTCCACTACATTGATACACTCCAATGTGGTGGAGGAGTGACTCTCACTTGAGGGAGAGATTGTTAAGTATTAAATTGTAAGTCTAAGTCTCACGTTGGATAGGAATGAGAAATTTGAGCAATAATATAAGAAAGAAGATCCACAAACCTAACTCCTTAAAGTTTTGGATTAAAGGTAGTGTCATTCTCTTATATGTTGGCTCATTTCTCATTCTTGTAAAATCTTACCCAATTTTTCTCCTCGGATTCTCCCAACAAATATATTATATTTTTTTTTCCAGTATTTCATGTTTAGAAATAAAACTTAATCAATTATATGGTTGAAAATAATTAAAATATAGATTTTATATTTTTAATATTTTGAGAATATAATAAAAATATATAAATAATAAAATTTAATGAAAATAAGGTTATGATAAAAATATTTTCTTATTATTTTTAATTAAAAAGGGTATTTCACTTATAATTATTATTTTTTATTTTTTTTCATTTTCCCTGCTTTTATATTTGAATTCAAAGAAAGAGATTTTTCTAAGAGGTTTCGATCGGTGGTGTTTGATTTTAGTTGGCAATATTATAACTTTACGATGAGGTGTGAAATCTAAAATTAAGAGTATTTAAATAATAATAATAATAATAATAATAATAATAATAATAATAATAATAATAATAAACTCTCATATTATTATTACTTTACTTTTCTCATTCAGTTTTACAACTATTTTTCATTACAAGTAAAAATTTAAAAACAGCACCATTCTTCTATACAATATTTCATTTTCAGGAAGATAAGTCAACGATAGTTTTGATATCTACTAGTCAACTGAAGGTTAACATGTGGAATATATATATAGATATATATATTAATTATGTTTTCAAAATTTTTGGACTTATTTAATTTTGTGTTTATTTTCTGAAATTACTTTTAATTAATAAATTTTTTTATTTATTAAAATATAATATTTTTAACTAAAAATTATCATAAAATATTATAAATATTAGGTATCCAAGTGTGAGTTTAAATCTCACATTGAGTAAAAATGAGAAAGTTGAGCAATATATAAAAAAAAAATCGACAAACCTAATGATTTTTAGTTGAAGATAGTATCATTCCCTTGTGTTTGGCCCAATTCTCACTCTTGTTTGTCTTCTCGATGTTTCTCCCTTTCGAATTTTCCTAACAAAAAAGCATATTTTTGTGATGAAAAATATCATCTTGTTATACATAGTCATGAGAAAAATACACTATAAAATCTTATCAATTGGTGATAAAAATATATAAGATTTTATTATAGTTATTTATCATAAATAATGATAAAAAAAGTCAATATAAAATTATTTGGTTACTTAAACAAGTACATAATCACGGTAAATAACCGTTATTTAGATAAAAAAATATACATTATTTGAAGTGAGACAAAATATGTTGTAAAATAAAATAAAAATAAGGTTTAGCTTAAAATGGTAATTAAGATTTGTAGATGAATGTTTTAAGTTACTTAATAGTTAATTTTACTCATGTTGTTTAAGCTGCTTAAATAAGAAAGGAGTTGCATCTTATTTAATGAGAATTTATGTGAGCTTTAACTGAGAGTCTTATGGATGTGATAAACAACTAACCTATCTTGTTGAACATAATGTTATTTTATTTTACTAGTTGTTCTCATTGATGAATAATCATTGTAGTCATGGAACAAGTAAAAAATATCTCATATTTTTAATTAGAGTCATTTGCTCTTTGCATGGCCTACTTAAACATTTATATCATTGTGCATCACAAACTTGACTTCTTTAGAACATTTCATAGTCTTTATCACACAATGTAGATCCAGTTTGACAACATTCAACTTTTATACACTTTAATCCCAATTCTAAAGATAATATTTTGGTTCAAAAAGATTGATAGACAAATTATTCCCTCTAGTGGTAATATCTCTCATGAAATGCATATACTCATTAAAGTAATCTTGGGATAAACAATAGTCTATCTTTAAACTTAATTTTTTTGGAGACATTGATGAGAGAATAATTTTCACATTCATCCTATATAACATTGGCAGTTATTAACATCTTAAAGAATCATTGTGCATCATGTGTTGGGATCTTCCTCGATAAATCCTTGATTATCAAAACTAGGTTGTTCAATAAACATGTTGAAATTCTTCTCTAGCAACATCCATTAACAATTATTCATAATTATCAAACATTTCTTATTGAACAAATTGAGTGTAATATGATTGGTTAACATCAAACATAAGAGAAATTACATGAATGTTTCACCAAGATTTATCCAATAATAGTAATTATGTATAATTCTTTTCACAAATGAACGATCACTTTTGTATTTCTTACATTTAAAAACTTTATGAATATATATATATATATATATATATATATATATATATATATATATATATATATATATATCTATTCTTTATTTTCATTTTTTGGTCTTGTCTGAGGGTTTTTTTGTTATATATTCACAACTTTATTCT
>Ga0099824_1002096_pt1 | contig 28945 bp, 15 predicted proteins | sample SiratrowhiteBW_FD_76837 | JGI IMG/M metagenome (GOLD analysis project Ga0099824, IMG submission 76837) | Root nodule microbial communities of legume samples collected from California, USA - Siratro white BW | ecosystem: Host-associated > Plants > Roots > Nodule | place: USA: California... | reverse complement strand
TAATAATTAAATAATAATAATAATAATAATAATAATAATAATATTATTATTATTATTATTATTATAATAATTATATTTTTTATATAATTCATTCAATGTAATCAATTTATTAATATTTACATTTATATTATAATAAAATAAGTATAATTAATTATATAATATACCATAATAATAATTACTAAAGTAATAATAAATTTAATAAAATTTTAAAATAAAAATAAATATAATAAAAATAAAAATTCTAAATATTAATAATAAATTTCTAAAATAATAATAAAGATAAGATAATATAAGAATATAATATTAATGTATTTTACAGATTTATTTTTTATTTCCATTAATTTTATTTTTAATTTTGTTATTATTATTTTTATTACTTTTATTGTAATAACATAGATATTGTTCTTAAGGTAAAAGGGTAAAAGTAAAATGAATAATTTATTTTATTAATAAACTTAGAGATGGTTTTAAAGGAGAAACTAATAGTTAAGTTTTAGTTTCAAAAAATCATCGTCTCTTCCTATTTTTTTCTTATATTTTCACTCTGAAATCTTACCTTCTCCCGTCATGAGATGAACAGATGAATGGAGCAATCAACTATATGCTCAATCAAACATATAATCTCAATTAAACAGAAAATCACTCTTCAAAGTAAAAAAAAATAAAAAATCACTTAACGATATTAATTACAGATTACACGCAGCCCAAACAGTGTCTAATGTGACCAATGGTACTTTGCCCTAATCATTTGAAGAAAGAAAAGAAAAACGAAAATTGTTTGATTTATATGAATGAATGTTATCTTTCACGATAGGGTTTTCAGGGACGACTCTTATTGTCTAGTTCTTAATCAAAGTTTGAAATCTCCGATTCTTGAACTCACCATTGGTTCATGACGCGATGAATTTATTTCAACGAAGTCACCTGATTCACGGACAGAGATGCGAAATCCATCTTATACATTTGCTTAAAGGAGCTGATTTGTGAAGGTGATTTAGATGCGAAGAAAGCTAAGTAATCTTGAATAAAAAATAATTAAACACAAAAATCAAGATAAAACTTTCACTCATGAATTTATTTGCTAACATAACAAGATTTATGAAGAAAGTTGTGAAATGATTAAAATAATATTATATTTTTTATATAATTAATTGTTTTTATTAATTTATTTATATTTATATTATTATCATAAAATAAATATAATTAGTTATATAATATAATGTGTTAAGAATAATAAAATAGAAAATATTATTATTAAAATAATAATTAAATTATAAATAATAATAAAGTATTAATAAAAATAAAAAATTTAGTAATAAATTTAGAAAATAATAATAATAATAATAATGTTATTATAATTATATTTTTAATATAATTCATTCAATATAATCAATTTATTAATATTTACATTTATATTATAATAAAATAAATATAATTAATTATATAATATACCATATAATAATTACTAAAGTTATAATAAATTTAATAAAATTTTAAAATAATAATAAAATATAATAAAAATTAAAATTAAAAAATATAATAATAAATTTCTAAATAATAATAAAGATAAGATAATATAAGAATACAATATTAATGTATCTTATAGATTTATTTTTGATTACTATTAATTTTTTTTTAATTTTTTTTATTATTATTATTGTGATAAACTTGATATTGTTCTTAAGGTAAAAGGTTAAAAGTAAAATGAATACTTGAATATTTTATTAATAAACTGAAACATGGTTTTATAGGAGAAACTAATAGTTAAGTCTCATTTTCACAAAAATCACATTTCTTCCTCTCTTTTCCTTTTATCTTTACTCTTAAATCTTACCTTCTCCCTTCATTAGATGAACCAAGCAATCAATTATATGCTCAATTAAACATAAAATCTCAATTAAACAGAGAATCACTCTTCAAGGTAAAAGAAAACAAACAAAATCACTTAACAATGTTAATTCCATATTACACACAGACTGAACAATGCTTAATATGACCATTGGTCATTTGTCCTAATCAATTGAAGAAAGAAAAATGGAAAAAAATGTTTGATTTATATGAAAGAATGTTATCTTTCACAATACACTTTTCAGGGATGACTCTCAATGTCTTATTCTTAGTCAAAGTTTGAGTTCTCCGATTATTTAATTTGCCACTAGTTCAGGACGCAAAGAAGTTATTCAAAGAAGTCACTGATTCACTAACAGAGATGCGAAATGCAAAATCTTTCTTAGTAACTGATTCAGTGCTTCATTTAGGTTACGTTTGCTTCATAGAGCTGATTTGCGAAGATAGTTTGAATGCCAAGAAAGATAAGTAATCTATAAATAAAAAAAATAATTAAACACAAAAATGGACTTACAAACTACACTCTCGCATTTATTTGCTAGCATAACAAGATTTAAGAATAAAATTATGAAACTATTAAAATAATATTATATTTTTATATAATTAATTGTTATTAATAATTTATTTATATTTATATTATTATCATAAAATAAATATAATTAATTATATAATATAATGTGTTAAGAATAATAAAACATAAAATATTATTATTAAAATAATAATTAAATTATAAATAATAATAAAGTATAAATAAAAAAATTATTAATAACTTTAGAAAATTATAATAATAATAATAATATTATAATAATATGTATTAATTCAATATAATCAATTTATTAATATTTACATTTATATTATAACAAAATAAATATAATTATTTATATAATATAGCATAATAATAATAATTATTAAGGTAATAATAAATTTAATAACATTTTAAAATAATAATAAAATATAATAAAAATAAAAAATATTAATAATAAATTTCTAAAATAATTATAAAGATAAGATAATATATGAATAAAATATTAATGATATTAATATTAAAAACTAAAAATAATAATTGTAATGATAAAAATAATAAAGTAGAATAAAATAATAATAATAATAAAAAAATAAAATCATAACAATAATAAAAATAAATTTATCAAATAATAATATTATTAAAAATAATAATTTGTTTTATTTTTATTTTTATTTAAAGTAATTTATAGTCTTATAATTTCATGAATAATTCATTAATCGCACTCACAAAATTAATTATATTTAATTTTAGATCAATTTCATCTACTAAAAAGTTATCAATCACACACATTACATCACTCACAAATTGTTATAAATTTTTCACTCAAATCTCATTATTTTTCTTTTAATTCAAACAAACCAACTTTTCACACACTTTCATCTCAGATCAATTTAAATCCACTCCCTAATCTAAACAAAGACTTAGTGTTAGAATATGCGTTGATTGAAGATTTTATCACATTTAGGAATGAGGGCTTGCATTTAGGGTTGGGTATGGTTGCAACTTCAAAACCAAAAATTGAGTTTGAGATTTGGGAACAACGTTAGGAAGGCAGACTTGGGTTTAGGATTGGATATGGGCGGAGCTTCAAAATCGAGTAAGGTTTGAAATTTGAAAAGTTAGATTGAGAAACACACCATATCTGAAAAATTGAAAGCGGCTAAAGTTGTGAATATCTCGTTAGACTGGGAAGCACACAATATCTGAAAAATTGAAAACGACAAAAATTTTTGTGAAGATCTAAGTTAGATTGAGAAGCACATAGTATATGAAATTTTGAAAGGCAAAAGTTTTGTGAAAATCTGTGAGATCGCCAAGTCAATACGCCAAAAAAATTATTTTATATTAATTAATATAATTATATTTATTAATTTAATTTAATAAATTAAAATTTGAAGTATAATTATTCTAATTTTTTTAAACTATCAAAAATACATAATTTAATATAATAGAAAAGGATAAAAGTGGATAAAGATTATTCAATAAAATTATCATAATTTGTTAATATGATTAAAATATTTGCAGAGAGTATTCACTAAAATTGATCAAGATTTAGAAGATACATATTTCCAATATATACTCCGATATTTGTGTTGTTATGATGAATGTTAACAAATAAGATTTATATTTTTTATATATATTTTAATAAGAGTAACATCTTTCTCTTGTTTTATTTTAAATATGTTATCCACTATTAAGATATATGTAAGGATAATTATTTACAATTAATATATACTTGATAATTAATTTGATTATAACTCAAAAATTCAGAATTTTATCTTTGAAAATTTTAAGATAAACTTACATATTGATTATCTAGGGAATAATCAATTAATCTTTCTCATTAAATACTCATATACTTGTACTCTTAAATATCTCCATTTCAAAAATCTAAGACCATCATTATAGAAAGTTGAAAGAATATTTTTATAAAAAAATTGATTAAATTGAGAACCCATAAAATCTCTACAAATAATTAAAAACAAGAAAATTAAAAATATTTATTTAAAATTTAAATTTAACCAATAATCTCAATTAAGATCCAATCAATCTGTAAATCTTATTTAAAATAATAAATTTATTCTCAATACATTATAAAAAAAAGTGAAGATTAAACATTCTAAGTTTTACTAGAGGTAGAAAAATATTTCGATAATAAGTTTGGATCGTACTAAACTTTTAAGTTCAATCTAGTTTCATATATATATATCAAACAACTTTTTTATGCCGCTTTAAAAGAATAAAAATAAAAATTAAGAGAAAAATATTATTTTTTTTGAAATTTAAATCATGTTAACTAATGAATTAAATTTTAATTTTAAACATAATAATTTGATAAGTTAATTATAATATATAAATATTAAAATATATTTTCACTATTTTATTTTTGAATTAAATTATTATTTTTTGAAATAAGTTAATTCATAAACTTATGCATCTAGGGGAATCTAAGTCTGTTAAAATCACAAATCACACGTATACAATTTTATTCCAAACAAGCTATTTTTGCAAATATAATATTGCATTGGATACTAAGTTTAGTTTTCTGTAATAAATAGACATGGAGACAACATAACAACTTACAAGAAATTATGTACCTCGTTCTCTCTTTAGTAAATGATGATTCCTCTGACAAAGAAATTACTTCGTACTCTCGTGACTCCGATAATAAGAAGGGAAAAAGTACAATTTACGAATAAAATGAAGTACTAACTAACTCAAGTATCAAACATCATGAAAAACAATATCAAAGTAAAACTTATAATTCAATGAGAGAGCATCACCCCTACTACATCTATGAACTCCATGCAAGTTTCGTCATAAAAAGATTACTATATTATTTTAACAATAATTACTTTAATATACGTTTGCGTAAATTTTGAAACTGTATTGACATTACTAATTTCCTTAAAAGTATTTTGAAATTATCATAGCATAAGAAAGGAAAACATGTACACAAAAGTTTTACCTTTTTAAATTTATCAATTTAAGTCTTATCAAACTATTAATTTAATATTTTAAAAATTCACTCGGTATTAGCTCCATCTGTCAAGAATTTAAATTCACTCGGTATTAGCTTCACTAACTAATGCTTAATATATTAAGCATTAATTATTTTATTTAAAATATCTTGTGAATCTTAAAAAAATGTTTGTCAGGGAAGTGTAATAGAACTAAATAAAATTTCCATTCCTGTTTGCAAATAATAAAATGTAGAATTTTTTTACAGTAACTTTAAATTAGTTGATAATTGGAAATCTTTTACACAATATATAGAATCCCCTCTTAGGCAAAAGAAAATAATAATAATATCGAAATGGAAATAGATGTGTAGAAGGTGGCTAGTGGGGTGAGGCAGAGAGATTTGACCAAAAGTCAGTGCATTACTCACGGGACCTTCTCTCCTTCCCAGATACCACCTTCACACGCCATTCTCAATCCCTATAAATACTTCCCGCAGTTCCCAATCTTTCACTCCATTCACAAACACCACAAAAACAATAATTTTTCTAACCAAAACCACAATGGAAATCGCAACCACACTCACCGCCGCCCTCCACCATGTCGCCGCCAACTTCCCCTCCCACAGAGCTCTCTCCGTCGCCTCCAAATTTGACCTCACCCACTCCCGCCTCCACCAACTAGCGGAATCCGCCGCCCAACGCTTGCTCCTCTCCGGAATCAAACCCGGCGACGTCGTCGCCCTCACCTTCCCCAACACCGTCGAGGTACGTCCCCCAAAACCGTTACACTGTTCTCAATTATATTACATTACATAACAAATAATATAATTTGATAAAATTTGATGAAATAATCTTACCGTTTTCTTTTCCGTTTGTTTCAGTTTGTGATCATGTTCCTAGCCGTTATTCGAGTGCGCGCCACAGCCGCGCCGTTAAACTCGGCTTACACAGCCGAAGAGTTCGAGTTTTACTTATCCGACTCCGAATCCAAGCTTCTCCTCACATCCTCAGAAGGAAACGACGCCGCTCAAGCCGCAGCTTCAAAACTAAAAATAGCTCACGCCACGGCTTCGATAACCCAAGCCGAGAATAACGAACCCGAGCTGAGTCTCTCGCTGAGTCAGTCCGACTCGGTTAACTCGGTTGAGTCCGTGGTTAACGATCCCGATGACGTGGCGCTTTTCCTTCACACCTCCGGCACCACAAGCCGACCCAAGGGCGTGCCGCTCACTCAGCACAACTTGCTCTCTTCCGTGCGGAACATTAAATCGGTGTACCGACTCACCGAGTCTGACTCGACGGTGATTGTGCTTCCGCTTTTTCACGTGCACGGTTTGATCGCGGGGCTGCTGAGTTCCCTCAGCGCCGGGGCGGCGGTGGCGCTGCCGGCGGCGGGGAGGTTCTCCGCCTCCACGTTCTGGAAAGACATGGTGAAGTACAGCGCCACGTGGTACACTGCGGTCCCCACCATACACCAGATTATACTGGACCGCCACGCGAACAACCCCGAACCGGTTTACCCGCGGCTCCGGTTCATCCGAAGCTGCAGCGCGTCGCTGGCACCGGCTATTTTGGGGAAACTCGAGGAGGCTTTCGAAGCGCCGGTGCTGGAGGCTTATGCGATGACGGAAGCGTCGCATCTCATGGCTTCGAACCCTTTGCCGCAAGATGGGCCTCACAAGGCCGGGTCGGTTGGAAAGCCCGTGGGCCAAGAAATGGTTATTTTGGACCAAACGGGTCGGGTTCAAGAGGCTGAAGTTAGCGGAGAAGTTTGCATTCGTGGCCCCAATGTTACGAAGGGATATAAAAATAACGTGGATGCCAATACGGCGGCGTTTCAGTTCGGTTGGTTCCATACCGGTGATGTCGGTTTCTTGGATTCTGACGGCTATTTGCACCTCGTTGGTCGCATCAAGGAACTCATCAACCGTGGAGGTATATTTAAATTTCATTATTTATAAACTGATTTATTCGTTTATATTCATAAATTACCAAAATATTAATTTGCTCGTGAATATGCTATTTTCTGCAATTTTCTTTGGATGGGAATATTCTAAATTGAGGGAACTATGCGTTTTCAAAATTCGGTGCATTGACCATTTTGAAGGAAAAGTTTGGGTTGAATACAACTTCAGCTTAACCATTGATTTTGGTGATTGAATGTCTTCCAGAAATTTTTGTTTATGGTGTGTGATCGATGACGTGGGTTTGATTCTTGCTGAGTAATTTGTCTGGTGTAAACTCAAGAATTATTAATATTTTTGCGCTTTACGTGGACAACTTGAGAAATATTTAAATTGTGTGATTATAGTATTCTCAGATGAAACAGTTATCGTAAGTGTTTGTTTGTGTATTCGCTAAGGTTGAATTGGGGCTTTTTGTTTGGTGTTAACAACTATTAGAGTTATGGTTTGTACGTCAGAGAGTGACAGTGATGTTAATTAGGTTTTGATTTGGCAGTTATATAGTTATATGAGGAAGGAAACTATCCATATCATCATTACACGTTTAGTTCATTTGATTTATATATTAGGTCAAAACACTAAAAGTTCTACATTTTATTTTCATATATTTAGCGTCACACAAAAATAAAAAAATGAGTTCATTTCAGGGTTTTCATTTTCAGAAAATTTAATGAAGTCACTGTTGTATGTTAACTGATGAGAAGGGTTTTTAAATTTTAGGCGAAAAGATATCACCAATTGAAGTTGATGCTGTTCTGCTTTCACATCCGGACATTGCTCAAGCAGTTGCTTTCGGAGTGCCTGACGCCAAGTATGGTGAAGAGGTATGTCTTTTTCTCATTCATTCATTTTTAACTTTTACACACTCACCAAATTCCTCAAAAAAACGACAAAAATATAACTACGAATTTTGCCCATCACCACACGTACTTGAAAGACAAACACAACCGAGGATTTCTGAGCCATTTAATTTTTATCACTTTCTGCCTTCTAAGGTCATATTCTAATCATGTGCGAACATTTTGTGGCGTACAAGAAAACCCTTCTAATCGAAAAGAGTCCATTTTTATTTGATCACCTTCTGCGAATAGGAACCACATTTCAATACCACGTTACAGAAAATTACCTTTGTCCAAATCTAAAACGTTTTTGGTGTATCAGTATCTGATTTAATTTTTGAAAAGGTTCAGCTACTTCTTAACCTTTTGATATAATTCTACACTAGGAAAACTGGTTGTTCAGCAGCTTCTTTTCTCAGTGCCCTCCCTTACGGGATAAATTGTTACGACCTTCATAGCTTTTCAATGTTATGAAGATTTCCTTAAAATGCCCAATATTTCTAACTAGTTAAGAATGCTCAAAATATATGAGTAAACTGCTTTTCTTTCTTTGTTTGTGGATTACTATATCTCAAATTTTGTTCACTGAATTTGTGTTGGTGATATGTTGTTGACTTTTGATAGATATATTGTGCGGTGATCCCAAGAGAAGGATCCAACGTTGATGAGGCAGAGGTGCTGAGATATAGCAAGAATAATCTTGCATCCTTCAAAGTTCCCAAAAAGGTCTTCATTACTGATTCTTTGCCCAAGACTGCCACCGGAAAGATTTTGCGTCGTTTAGTGGCAGAACACTTTGTCTCCCAAATTTGACTCCAAACCTTTCATCCCTAAACTACATACCTCCTCAATAGATACATGGAGTCCAAAGGCAACTTGGCATTAAAGAGGAGGCTATTTCTGCAAATGCTCTTTCATACCCTGAAATTTCAGAATAGATTATTGTTTCCAATGGTTCGTCTGAAATGTTTACAATGTAATGTTTTCAATGTTTTTATAGATATTGAATACTTTCTCAGTCCATTTTTGTCTACATTTCTAAATTCGTGGATTGTGAGACAAGGGAAACTAAAAGAGTAGCATCCAAATAATAACAGTGTAGAAATTCGGTCACTAACAGAATTATTCAGCTAGCACGAGATTGGGTCGCTGTAGTTGAATAGAAGATCAGTTGAACGCTGATTGAAAACGCGGATTTTAGAATTAATATTGAAATCCAATTTAAAGACTGACTTCATAATATTCTAAGTGGTAGAATAGAAGAAGTAAAGTCGTCACATGTAACTTATAAAGATTAAATTTTTATTTTATACACCTTTCAGTTTTCATCATCACATGGATTGAATGACGTTATTATTACGGTTTTTTTGGCATAAAAATTAATTAGCGAGACAAAAAAAGGTGTAAAATGTTTGTGCAGATTTTATATTTATGGTTTACTTTTATTTTTTTTTTCATTTAGAAGTTTCGATCTATTTTTCAGTGTATGTCGGACAAAGAATGTTGGATTCACGACAATAATTAAATAAACAAACACAACAAGATTTAAAAAAAAAATACTTTTATTAATAATAGAAAATTGTGAAGAAAAGTAAGCCTAGTTCAAATTTAAATTACAATACTTGATATGTGGTTGTAAGTTTATTCAGACAACCTCACCCTTTTTCATGCTTCTGATTTGCAAACTTCTATAAGTCATTTTGAGTTGCATTTTGGGGGTCTGAACTGTGGTGTATCCTTACTTTGATGAATGATTGAGGCCAAACAAATTGACAAAACAGTGATACCTATGGTACAAAACTAAGCCAAAAATTGTTTGAAATGATCTTTAATAAATGTTCACTAAAGATTCACTAAGTGAAGCAAATAAAAATGTCTCATTAATTGAGAATAAAATTGCAGCAACCCACCCAAAAGGTGGTGTTTATTTTTCTTCAATCTATACCCACTGAATCATGTTACACACTCCATTTTTTCAGCCATTCTTTCATCATATCCTCCAAAGATTCCATTCCCTACCCTACCATTTGAAACTGCAGTTTCTTCAGATGCAGAACCTCTTCAATTTTGGCTTCAAACTACACTGAAGAACCAATAACAGAGGTCTAAAACCACTCCTTACACTACCTTCTCAATCACCAAAATTATATAACTACTTATTGGTCTGCTAACATAACCTTAATGGGCCTAATCAGGGGCTAGCTCATTTCCTTTCTTTCTAACATAACAGTTATTATAGTATTCTCAGATGAAGCAGTTATCATAAGTGTTTGTTTGTATATTCACTAAGGTTGAAGTGGGGCTTTTTGATTGTGTTGCGGTATCACGAAGGACGGTCAAAAAAAATAATTTTAAAAAAATTAAATAGAGATTTGGAATCCGAATTATAGTTTATTATGGAAAATCATAGAAAAATCAAAAATTAAAATGTCTACAAACCCAAAGATTCGAAAAGGTATCAGCACCCACAACGTTCGTCCTACGGTATCTTTAATCAAATAAATAGAAATAATTGTGATTTAATAAAATGTCATTTTTTCAAATAATAACAATAATAATACAAATAAAGCAAATAAAATAATAAAACAAACAAATATATAAATAAGAAAAAGAAAACATGTTAATAAACATAATACAAATAATAACAATTATGCAAATAAAAATAATAAGCAAAAATAAAACAAATAAACATTTATTTTTTTTATTTTTTTGGATCCGACAAGGATTGACCTTGATCCTATGTTTCTCTATCTATGAGATCCTACGTATCTTTATCCATGAGAGTTTACGTAGTTCTAATTTTGAAATTTGGTTTGTTATGATTGTTGGTATTTATTTATTTTTTGTTTGTTTGAAAATTTCATTTAATCTTGTTTTTAAAAGAAAGTTTTATATTTTTTTATTGTTAAAATTTTAGATTATTAAAACTATTTCACATTTTTATTTTTTCTAAAAAGTAAACATTTTTACAATTTTTGAAAATATTTTATTTTTTAATTATTTTTAAAACTATTTTGAATCTAATATTTTTATTTGTGAAGGTTTATGTTTTTTATTTTTAAAACCTGATTTATTTATTCTTTTTATTTTGGAAACTTTTTTATATATTTTTAATTTTAAAATTTTGATATTTTATTAACTTTTGAAAATATTTTATAGACTTTTTCGAAAATGATATATTTTATTTAATTTTGGGAAACATTTATTATTTTTTATTAAAAATTTGGAAATGTTTAATATATTTTTATGTTACAAAATTTACTTGAAATAAAACATTATTTATTGATTTGGTAAAAAAAAAAGTAATAATAATAATAATAATAATAATATAAAAATAAAAATGGTTTAGAGTCTCTTTTGAGTACTCTGATGTTCTTGCTTCCATGATCTACTAATATTTAGGTTTTTTTTTTTATCTTGGGTCCTCTGAGACCGTGTGAAACAACAATCTCTAGAAAATATTAAATTAAAGAACGGGACGTGCAACATCCGATATATGAGACGTGCTTAGAGCAACATCTCTGGTATAACAAAAACAAATATGAGACGTGCTTAGAGCATCATCTCCTGTATAACAAAAACAAATTTATAATGCAAATTTATTTACAAGGAATAAAAAATACTAATATTCATGATATTGAAATTTGAAAGTCAAGACAAACAAAATAAGGACAAATAGAATAAGAACAAATAGAACAATCACATGAGGTTGAACAATCAAGACATACCAGTTGAAGATAAGCTTTAACAAAATTCACCCCCTTTCTCTAATTCCAAGCCTCCAGATCTTCAGTAATTTTTTTCTGTGTGTAATTCTAGTGCTTTCTCAAAAACATGTGTAAAATGTGTGTAATTCTATGATATTTGTAAAGATGTGTGTAAAATACTGCTCAGAGTAAAATCCCCTTCCTTATTTTGGTCCTTTTCTTTTATAAAAAAATCCTCAGACTCCTCAACTGCTTTACTAGATCAATCCAATGAATCTGCCATTGATTTCAGTTTCACGCTGAAGAATCAATAAGAATCAATCAGAGTTATTTGCAATTAAGCACAATAACCATCCATTATTACCATTATTTGCAATTAAGCAGAATAATATCTAATTAATATCATTATTTGCAATTAAGCAGAATAACCACCAATTACTATCCGATTCCAATCTATTCAAATTTTCATTAATTAACCTTTTTCTTTTAAATTTTAAATTAATTTTCGTGTATAAAAAATGGATTCCTGAGAAGACAGTCATATTATTCAGTGGAGAGAGAAAGTATGACGTGGCAGCACTTTAATAAGAAGAGGTGCAAAATATCAATTTTATTTTCCTTTTTTTTAACATAGTGGACTGAACCTCAACAAACTAATTTACTTTATTTTTTTCAAATGAACCATTTATTAATTTGGGCTTTATTCAAAGACAAATTATTTTCGCACTGAATCTCTTAATGGGTTTTATTTTTTTTACTGTTTTTCTGCAGTTTATTTAAAACAGACACAACACTTTTTTTTCTTATTTTTCTGTTTATTTTTCTATACTTTCCATTTTTTATTTTATTCATTACTTATTCCTTTTATTTTCCTATTTTATTTATTCTTATTTTCCTTTTCTTTTCTTTGTTTTTTTCATTTTCTTTTTTTATAAATTTTATTTCAAAACTTTATTCATTAAAATAAAAAATGAAATCAAAACTTTTTCTTCTTTTATTTATTTAAATGACAAATTATGATAAAAACTACATAATTCAAATTTTTTTATTTTAATTTTATATATTTTTTATTTTGAAATAATTTTAATTGCCAGAACGAAATTGGGTGTTGATAGGTTGGTACTAACAACTACTAGAGTTATGGTTTGTACGTTAAGAGAGTGATAGTGATGTTAAATAGGTTTTGATTTGGTAGTTATATCAGGGAGAAAATTAGGTACAAACTATCATGACACGAGGTTTAGTTCATTTGATTAATATAGTAATGTGGTTGGTTGAATCGAGTTGCATCAAATCTAGAAAAAATATTTCAAATGATAGAAAAATCTTAACAGTAATTGGTTTATCTGTTATATTTTCTGTTTTGCTGAGTTGATCATTTTTATGAGTTTTCAATACTTTTTCTCCCGATTGCATATCCTTGTTATGGTATCAGAGCTCTGCTGCACCTTCCTCTCTCTGTCATCATGAATAATGAAGATCAACACCTGGCGTTCATAGTCACTTGTATCTACATCCGAGTGAGAATCCTGCTATTCCTCTTGTGTCTCCTTTACTTGATGCGAATAATTACCATTATTGGAGTCGTTCAATGTTAACTGCTCTCAGTGCTAAGAACAAAGTAGAATTTGTTGATGGAACTGCACCAAAACTTTCTCCTTCTGATCCTTTGTTCAATTCTTGGTGACGCTGCAACAATATGGTGGTTTCTTGGCTCGTTCATTCAGTTTCTATTCCTATTCGTCATAGTATTTTATGGATGGATCGTGTTGATGAAATTTGGAAAGATTTAAAGTCACGATACTCGCAAGGCAATCTTCTTCGTGTTTTTGATCTTCAGTTTGAAGCTTCTTCAATGCAACAAGGTGGTGAACTTACTGTTACTGAATTTTTCACCAAACTAAGGGTTGTTTGGGATGAACTTGAGAATTTCGTCTAGATCCAAATTGCACTTGCTCTATCAAGTGCTCATGTAAGGTTTCTTCTATTTTTGCTCAACGAAAATTGGAAGACCGAGCTATGCAATTTTTACGTGGTTTAAATGATCAATATAGCAACATTCGATCACATGTTTTGCTTATGGATCCTTTGCCTCCTATTTCTAAAATTTTTTCATATGTAGTTCAGCAAGAACGTCAATTACTTGGAAATGTTAATTTTGATACAAAAGAGACATTGATTAATGCTGTAAACACTAGTTCTTGTACTCATTGTGGACGTCTAGGTCACACTAAAGCTAGTTGTTACAGAATACATGGATTTCCTTTCAGTACTGATACTAAAGTTTCAAAATCTATCACTAATCGTGGTGGAAAAGTTTGTACACATTGTGGTAGGATTGGCCGTACTGTTGAAGTTTGCTATAGAAAGCATGGATTTCCACCTGGACACAAATTCTCCAATAACAAAAACAATGTTGTTAATAGCACAGTGACAGGTAATGGTAGAGTCACAGAAAATGATCAATAACAGGCATCTGAAAATCAAGATCTTCGTTTCTCTCCCTAGCAGTTTCAAGCCTTGCTGACCTTAATATAACAACCAAACAATGACACTTCAGCACCTTCTACTTCTTGTGTTAATCAAATTGGTTCAATGTCCTCTTCTGCTACTACAGGTATATGTGGTAATTCTTTGATTTGTTATGTTAAAAACTCTCAAGTTCCTTGGATATTAGATTCAGGAGCTACAAATCATGTTTCGTCTTCATTACATAATTTTTCTTCTTATATTTCAATAACTCCTATGGTTGTCAAACTTCCAAATGGTCAACACGTTACAGACACTCATTCTAGTGTTGTAAAATTCTCTGAGTTTCTTTTTCTTGTTGATGTTCTTTACATTCCTAATTTCAATTTCAATCTTATTTCTGTTTCCGAATTAGTTTCCTCTCTTAAATGTGAATTAGTTTTCTCACATTCTTCATGTATTATTCAGGACTCGAAAACCAAGAGGAAGATTGGTACAGTTGATGTTCATGCTGGTCTTTACACACTTGTCCTTCAACCCATTGTTAGCCATTTTATACAGTATGCTATAGCCCATCCTCAATGTAATAAGTTGCCAATTGATTTATGGCATTTCCGTTTAGGTCATCCTTCTCATCAACGCATGCTTATCATGAAGCAATGTTATTCATATTTGTCCAATGATAGTACTTTTATATGTAACACATGTCATTTAGTTAAACAACGAAAACTTCCCTTTTCATTAAGTCATTCTCATGCTTCTAAACCTTTTGAACTTTTACATATGGATATTTAGGGACCATGTTCTACTACTTCTATGAATGGACATAAATATTTTTTAACCATTGTAGATGACAACACACGATATACTTGGATTTTTCTCATGGTTTCTAAGGCTGAAACTCGCTCTCACATAACTAATTTCATTGCTGAAATTGAAAATCAATTTTCTATATCTGTTAAAACAATACGAACTGATAGTGGAGTTGAATTCTTAATGTCTCAATATTTTTATTCAAAAGGAATTATTCATCAAACCACTTGCATTGAAACTCCTCAACAAAATGGTATCGTTGAAAGAAAGCATCAACATCTTCTCAATGTTACTCGTGCATTGCTGTTTCAGTCATCTTTGCCTTTAAGCTTTTGATCTTTTGGTCTTTTGCATGCTACTCTTCTTATAAATTGCATCCCCACACCTTTTCTGTATAATAAATCTCCATATGAAATGCTTCATTCACATCCTTATGATATTAATCTTCTTCGTGTGTTTGGCTGTTTGTGTTATATTAGTACTATCGTTGCACACCGCTTTAAACTTGCTTCACGGGCTCATCCATCTATTTTTCTTGGTTTTAAAAATCATACTAAAGGTTACTTAGTTTTTAATTTGCACAACCATGAACTAACAATATCTCGTAATGTTGTCTTTTATGAAGACCAATTTCCTTACTTACCTAATCCTCACCCAACAGTGTCCTCAGATCCATCATTGCCTATTTTTACTTCTTTTTCACCTACGAACCCTGCTTCTTTTGATCCTGTTGTTACCAACTCTCCTCCTCTCATTGTTCCAGCTGTTCCCTCTCCCACTTCTACACCTATGTCCAACCTACCCATTCCTAGTCGTCCTATTCGCACACATCATCCTCTTACATATCTCAAAGATTTTCATACTGCATTTATGTCAACTCGTACCACTTCCTCTGACGGTATTCGGTATCCTCTTCATCATTTTTTGTCTTATAATCACCTTTCTTCTTCTTTTAAAAATTTCATATTTTCTATTTCATCTTCTTCTGAACCTAAGTGTTATGTTGAAGCGTCTAAGTCTGATTGTTGGATTAAGGCTATGCAAGATGAGATTACTGCACTTGAAACGAATAATACTTGGTTTCTTACGGATCTTCCTTCTAATAAAATTGCAATCAGTTGCCGCTGGGTTTACAAAATTAAATATAATGCTGATGGTTCTATTGAGCGTTATAAAGCTCGTTTAGTTGCGAAGGGGTATACTCAGCAGGAGGGTGTTGATTTTCTTGTTACATTTTCTCCCGTTGCCAAGTTAACTACTGTTCGGTTGATTCTTGCTCTTGCTGCAATTAATAAATGGCACCTTAAGCAACTGAATGTCAACAACGCATTCTTGCATGGTGAGCTTCTTGAAGAAGTTTATATGCAGCCACCACCTGGTTTGCATGTTTCCAAACCCGGCCAAGTTTGTCGTTTACAGCGTTCTCTTTATGGCCTTAAGTAAGCTAGCCGCCAATGGTATGATAAGCTTTCTTCTTTCCTTATATCTCATGGGTATACACAATCAGCTTTTGATCGCTCTCTTTTTCTCAAGTTTTCAACAAATACAATCACTGCTCTTCTTGTATACGTTGATGATGTTGTTCTTGCCGGTAATGATATTCATGAGATCTCTCGTATAACAACTCTTCTAGATGATACTTTTAAGATCAAGAATTTGGGTGATTTGAAATATTTTTTTGGGCTTGAGGTGACTCGCTCTACATCTGACATTCATTTATGCCAACGTAAATATGTTCTTGATCTTCTTTTTGACAATGGCATGCTTGCCTCACGTCTAGCTTCTACCCCGATGGATTATCATACTCATCTTCATTCAACCTCTGGGACTCCTCTTACTGATCCTTCGGTTTATTGAAGATTAATTGGCCACCTTATCTACTTGACCACTGTCAACACCTGATTTTGTCTGGATAATCTTTTAAATTAAAGCATAATGATAAAAATGAATAAAGAAAAATGAATAATAACATAAAAGTATATTTATTAGTTTAAGTTTTCTTGAAAGAGAAAATAATAAAATAAAAATAAAAGAAAAATTACAAAAAAATTGAATTTTTCCATTAAAAAAAAGAAAAGGTGGTAATTTAAAAAAATAAAAAAATAAATAATTAATAATAAAAAAACGAAAATAACAAGAAAATAACAAAAATATCTAAATTAAAACAACAGAATCTGAAAATTCTAAAAAAAATAAAAATAAAAATAAATATAATAATAAAAATAACTGCTTTCAAACTTGATTTGTAAGTTTTAAAAAATAAAAAAATAAAAAAATAAAAAGGGTTTTGCTTAAATAAATTTTATAAAAGTAAAAAAGTGAAGTAGTTTAGATTTCTTTTTCATCCGTTAATGTTTTTTTAAATAATAAAAATAAAATAATAAAACAAACAAATAACACAAAATTTGAAAAATAATGATAAAAGAAAAAAAGGAGAGATTTTCTCAACTCTTTAACTCCCCAGAATCCCATAAAAATCTCCACCATCCCTATTTTTTCTCCAACACAACTCCTCACTTGGACGGATAACGAAAAAACATAAAAGAAGGAGGAAAAAAGAAAAGAGAGGATCACTGATAAAGGGAGAACACGTTAAAAAATAGAAGAAGAAGGATAAAAAGAGAAGATTGATCCTCCTAACTTACTGTCTACACTCAGTTTAAAACTGAGAAGCAAAAACGTTTAGAAAGGAGATAATCATCTTGAAGAACCAGTACAAGTATGTTTTGTAATTTTTAAAAATTTTGTATGGTCCTCAAAGATTGAATCTGTAAGCCTGTATTTTTATCTTCTTGTGATTTATTTTTATTTTTTTTCATCATCTTCATGGTTTCATTTCATGAATAAAGGTAAGGATATGGAGATAAAGAAACAAAAATGTTATTTTTTGCTTTTCATGGCGTTTTTTTATTTTACAAAGTCCTGGGTTTAAAACTGACATTCTGAATTTTAAAAATAATTAAAAGTCTATCACCACCTTCCCTTTTCTCTCATGCAACAGTCAAGAACCTAAGTAAATACCCAGCAAGCATGTAAAACACAACTCAACCACATGAAACCATTTCCGCAACCACATAATACCCTTAACAGCCAAGCCACAAGTCATCAAAATATTATCATCGGTGGCTACCGTTCCATAATCACTCCGTTCAACACCCAAATAACAGCCAAACAATATCCAAAACAGCACAATTTTGCCTAAAAAACTGCACCACTTTACCTCCAAAATAGCCCCAAAACGACTCCTGCCGTCACCGTCATTTTTTCCGCACCGCCACCGCCATACCGTACCACCGCCGTTGCCGCTGCCGCCGTACCCCGCCATCGTCGCCGTCACCGCACCGTGCTATCGCCGCCGCTCCTTCCTCATCGCTGTTGCCGCTTTTGGTTAGGGTTAGGGCGGTGGTGGTGGCTTAGGGTTTAGGAGTTGGCCTGTTCTTCCTGCACCCCCATTAATTAGGATCTACACCCCAGCTCTTCACAATTCCCAAAATGCCCTCAACGCTGGTTAGATTTCTGATTGGTGGGGTTACTTCCTGCACCCACATTAATTAAGTTCCGCACCCACACTCTTCACAATTACCAAAATGCCCTAAACCCTTGGTTGGATTTCTGATTGGTGGGGTTATTTCCTGCACCCCCATTAATTAAGTTCTGTACCCACATACTCTACAATTACGAAAATGCCCTTAACCCAAGTTGAGTTTCTAATTGGTGGGGTTACTTCCTGCACCCCCATTAATTAAGTTCCGCACCCACATATTCCACAATTACCAAAATGCCCTTAACCCAAGTTGAGTTCCTTATTGGTGGGGTGACTTCCTGCACCCCCGTTAATTAAGTTCTACACCCATACTCCTCTCAATTACCAAAATGCCCTTAACCCAGGTTGAGTTTCTAATTGGTGGGGGGTTGCTGCCTGCACCCCATACATTTAGACCTGCACCCATAATTCTTTTTGTTTCCAGAAATGTCCTTTTAATTCTTTTTTATAAAAATAAAGAAAATAAAAAGTTTTGAGATATTGTGTTTTTTTTCTTTTCTTTAAAAAAAAATGTTTTATTTAATTTTCAATTATCCGAATTTTGATTTGAAAAGTTATGATGACTCGATTGAATTCTTAAAATGGTCGTTCATACCGTACGAAAGTTTAATTCGAGAAGTTTTAACTTTGATTGGAATACCAAAAGACCACACGCGTCTACGGTATCCAAATTTGAAGTTTTAACTTTGACTGGAATACCAAAAGACCGCACGCGTCTACGATATCTAAATTTGAAGCCTACTCTAAAAAACATTCAAAATAAAAATATATAAAATTTTCAAAACTAAAAAATATTAAACATTTCAACAACCAAATTTTCCCAAAGAACTACGTAACCCTGATTCTCTATCCTCAATAGAGATACGTAGGAACGAGGTCAAATCCTTGTCGGGCTTCTTTTTTTTTTAAAAAAATATTTTTATTTGTTATTGTTTGCATTTTATTTCGTTTTTGGGAAAAATAAATATTTCAAAAAATCACACTCAAATTACTTATTTAGTTAAAGGTACCGTCTAAAACGGGCGTTGTGGGGGTGCTAACACCTTCCCCACACGTAACCGACTCCCAGACTCGAAATCTGTTTTCGCAAACTTGCCTTATCTTGTTTTTGATTTTCTATGGTTTTTCCTAATAAACTATGGTGGCGACTCCTCTGTTTTGAAAACTAAAATAAATTATTTTTGTTCGCTGTCCCGTCGTGACTCCGGTTGCGACAACCACCACACGTCCTGATATTGCCTTTGTAGTTCAACACTTGAGTCAATTTTTTTCAGTCTCTACCATAGCTCATCATCAAGCTGCTTTTCACATTTTTCGATATTTGAAAGGCACCCCAGGTTTGGGTATTTTCCTGTCAGCTAATAGTTCTTTACAGCTCAAGGCTTTTAGTGACTCAGATTGGATTGGGTGCATTGATTCTCGCCGATCTGTTACTGGTTTTTTAGTCTATCTTGGTTCGTCATTAATTTCTTGGCATTCCAAGAAACAAGCTACAGTTTCTAAGAGTTCTTCCGAAGCCGAATATAGAGCTCTAACATCAACGACTTGTGAACTTCAATGGATTACTTATCTTTTGGAAGATTTGCACGTTCCTTTCATACGTCCTGTCCTTTTATACTGTGATAATTAGTCTACTTTGCAAATTGCATCCAACCAAGTTTTCCACGAACACACTAAACACATTGAAATAGATTGTCACATTGTTCGTGACAAGGTGAAAGATGGTTTTCTTAAGCTGTTACCTGTTGATTCTTCTCTCCAACTTGCAGATATTTACACAAAGGCCATGACCCCTTCTATTTTTCATGGATTTTGTTCCAAGCTGGGACTGCTTAATATTCATTCTCAGCTTGTGGGGGGCTCTTAACAGTAATTGATTTCTCTGTTATATTTTCTGTTTTGCTGAGCTGTATATTTTTCATTCTGTTACACTCTATTAACATTGTATATATATACGTCATTTGCTGTAATAATAAAACAAACCTCTATTGATCATTTTTATGAGTTTTCAATACTTTTTCTCCCGATTGCATATCCTTGTTAAAAAATATTTTGATTAATTCTTGTGAACGATTGATGACTATCTTGTATGAAAATTCATACTTTTCGTAATTCTAGTGTCCAAGTTGAAACACAATTGAGATTTTTCTAAAAAATGAACAAGGACATTGAAGAAAATAGAAATTAAGTTTTATATAAACTAAATTAGTCATATTTTCTAGATACTTGCAGAACGACTGATCAAACCTCCAATTTAGGAGTTAATCTAAAAGTTGATAACTTCGGTAGTTCATCTTGTTGATTAAACAAATGTTCAAAGAAGGTACCTTGATAAGCCTTTGACAAAAATTATATTCAATGCAGAAAACAGAATTTCAAACATATTCAATATAGAAAAAGTCAAGATAAAATAACCATTACGTTCAGACATGCTTTTACACTTTAATCAGTTAGTTGCTTAATTGAAAAATAGAGCATAACATTTTATGACGTTACAAATTTAAAAAGCAGAGCCATAAAGTTAAAAATGCTGCACCTAAAACTAAACATTCACAAAGTAATCGCCACAAAGAAAGAAAGCAGTATTTTATGACGTCTATAAGTTTCAATATGAATACCTCTCTGTATCTAAACCAAGCAACTGACTAAATATGTGGCTTCAAGTCTTTTCAACAAGAGTTTTAAGTCGTTCAAATTAAATTCATACCCTCGAATTTTTCTAATAATACATTACAATTTGTTAATCTTACTTAAGTACAAAATTATCTAGAATTTATCTATAACAAGTTCAACATGCAGATTCTTAGGCTTTGACATCCACTAACAATTTAAATAACACTTTCATATTTGAAAATAAACTACAAGAAATGAACTCAAAATTTGATCAACTAGGCAAGGCAATACAGAGTACTTCAAATTAACTTCCATATTAAAAGATAATTTTATTTTTCATCACATTAGATATTGTACTACAATCGAAGAAAATATTGAAGTTTGAACAACACACGATCAAGGAAATGAAAATAGGCATGACGCCATGATCTCCAGATGAACAAAGGACCGACCACTATCCAAAATCCCACCACAAATCCAAATGTCATACTCACAAAGAACCATTTCACTCCATGCCTATCACTCTCTTTCTCATTGTGCTCAAAACTATCAACCTTCGTATTGGAGTTGCAATTGATGGGTACTGGTGCATCACATAGATTGTTGCCAATAAAACTGGAGGCATCAAAGGTTTGCAATTGAGTTCCTGTTGGAATTTTTCCCTTCAAATGATTGTAAGACAAATCTAGCATACTCAGAAAGCTCAAATTTGAAATGGATGAAGGGATTTCACCACAAAGTTGATTTATTGAGAAATCAATGGACAATAATGATCCCATATTACCAATGCTTTATGGAATATAACCACTTAGTTGGTTGTGGGACAAGTTCAAACATTTCAATCCATTCAAAGATGTGACTTCTGCTGGTATTTCTCCGACCAATTGGTTATTTGATAAATCAATGCTTGTTACCAATCCCAAAATGTTTGCATACTCATCTCTTTTTCCTTTCAACCAAAGGAGGATCCTGACTGTAATATCTACTAAAAAAGAACCTCCAATAGTAACATCTATCAACAAAGAACCTCCAATATGTAATGCAGAACCAGAAAATTGGTTGTCAATCCCTAGTGTCATGTCACTGAAGTTACTAAAACAAGTAGGAATATTGCCTGAGAAATTGTTTTGTGCAAGGTCTAAAATATGAAGGACACTCATATCACATATTTCATTTGGGATGTGACCAGAAAAATTGTTTGAACTAAGGCAGAAGATTTCCATATTTAAGAACTTCTCTCCAATCCACTTTGGAATAATTCCTGAAAGTTTATTTTCCCGCAAGTCCAAGACTATCAATTGGTCATTCTTCATCAAACTGGTAGGAAATGTTCCTGAGAGTGAATTGTTACGAATTTGTAACGACTCCAATTGTGCCAAGGAACCCATGGATGGGGGTAAGTTCCCAACCAAATTGTTGCTTTGCAAAATTATAGAAACTAAAGATGACTAATTCGTCCAACAATTAGGTATTTCTCCTGACAAATTATTTGATGTAAGATTGAGAAATTCTAATTGCATTTGCTTGTCTTGATTTTGACATAAAAAATCATCCATGGAATTGGAAAATGAATTGCTTGATAGATCTAACGAAATCACACCATGAGAAAGAGAGGGCAATTTGCCACATAAGTTATTTACACTTAGATCAACAAAAGCGACAGATATTGGATTCATTACTATAGTCCCGAGATCACCATAGATATAATTGTGAGAGAGGTCCACAAAATGAACTCCTGAAAAATTTTCCCAGAACCAAGAGGGAATAGAATCTAAAATCTCTGTGTTAGACATAACTAAATAATCAAGTTGATTTTGTGAGTAAATCCATGATGGAAAGTTCAGACCTAATTTCCAGGAACTCATTTCCAAATGTTGAAGTTGAAAAGTAGGATGCCAAATGGGACTTACTTTTAAAGTCAAATTGTTTCTTGAGGCACGAATCTCTCTTAAGCATGTAAGATTTGCAAGATGACCTTCCATGACAACTCCTTGAAAATTATTATCACCAATATCAAGTACTTACAATTTAGAGAGCGATCCAAGACTTTCAAATGGATTTCCACTAAGACAATTTGAGAATAGAATAAGAACTTTCAATGATGAAATTTTTCCAAGTGATATTGGAAGTTCTCCACCCAATTTATTTTTAGAAAAATCTATATAGATAACATTTTTAAAATTTTCAAAATGATTAGTTAGATTACCTGAAATTCGATTGTCTGATAAACGAAGTTCAACAAGAGAAATTGCATCTCCCAAAGATGTTGGAATTGGACCTTCAAGTTGATTGAATGACAAATCAAGTATAACTAGAGAAGTCAAATTTCCCAAAGTAGTTGGAAGTGAACCTTTAAGTCGATTTTCTGACAACTCAAGTGTAACCAAAGAAGTCACATTTCCCAAAGAAGTTGGAATTGGACCTTCAAGTTGATTGCTTGACAAATCAAGCGTGACTAGAGAAGTCACATTTCCCAATACGTCAGGAATAATCCCCTCTAAGTAGTTGGATGATAGGTCCAAGAACATGAGACGAGGAAGACTGTTGTAAAACAAATCAGGTATTGAAGATGAGAATAAATTTCCATTCAAGTCAAGATTTTCGATAAGTGTAAGGTTTTGAAAACCATCAGGAATTGGACCTTCGATCTTGTTACTACTTAAAATAAGAGAAACAAGATTCTTTAGTCGGAACACCCAGTTTGGAATAAAAAAAGTTGGAGAACGATAATCAATGTTGGAAAATTCAAGAGTGAGGAGAGATGAGAAGTTAAGAAAGGATGGTTGATTATAGTGAGGGAGGATAGATCGAGACAAATGTAGGTGCATCAAAGAAGGAAGAGCTTGGAGAGTGTGAAGGCAATGAAAGGATTGGGATAGGTTGGCACCTCCCAATTCAAGGTATTCAAGCCTTGAAAGACTTGATAGACAATCAATATTTTCAATAAACACATCATCATCTCCAAGGTTAACTCCAAGGTTAAGGTGAAGCAAATTGGAGAGATTGCCAATTTGAGAGGGAATTGTTCCGTTTGCAACATTGCTAAGGCCTAGATAGTTTAAATTGGAAAGATTCCCAATCTGAAGAGGAATGCTGCCCATGAATCCAGAATAAGAGAGGTCCAAGTGAATTAAAGTGGTCATTGTCCCAACTAAAGAAGGAATTGTCATACCTCTTCCAAGTAATGGATTCCTACTCGAGGTCAAGATAGAGCAAATTGGAGAAATTTCTAAAATGAGGAGGAATGTTGCCCGTGAATCCAATGCTAGAAAGGTTGAGGTGTGATAAGGAAGTCATTGTTGAAATGAAAGAAGGAATTGGAATACTTCCAAAATAATTGCCGCTGAAATCCAAGTAATTCAAATGCTTTAAATCAACCAAACAAGGACTTATCTCTCCACCCAATGCCCATCTAGTATACTTCTTTGATATTGCTTCGTAAAATTCATAAATGTAATTTTCTTCATCAAAAGTGGGAATTGAAGTGTAGAGGTGAAGCTCTATAACGTGGGATGTGATGTTGTTGCACACAACTCCAAACCAGTGGCAGCAGTTGGAATTGACAGTAGCATTCCAAGAAGAAAGCTTCTTTGAAGGATCTCTGAAATATGTTTTAACTTCAAAAGTGTCTCTCTCTCACTTCCAATGCACATTGTCTCTCTGCAAACACCAAGAGAAAACCAACAACAAAGATGAACAAACACAATAATCAAAATGGTGGAATTCATTTTCACACAAGCTCTCATTAACAAACAAGTATTTCTTTTTCTTTGAAAGAAGTTGTTATGAGTTATGCATACTAAATAGGCTATATATATAGTGGTGCCTGCCCTTTTATTTTCTAACATTTTTAATTTTTTATACTAAATTTTCAAAATCAAATTCACGTGTCAAAGTCAGTGTCTACTTTTACTATGTTTTCGCCTATGTAATTTGTTATTCTATGTTTCTTTGGATTTACTCGAACGGATATTAATCTCACCCGTCCAATTAAGTTTTGAGGTTTTAGTTTTCTCTCAACTTAACACTCTACACATCCCACTCAACTCTAAAATCCTACCTATTATGAGTAAGAAAATTAGCACACACGACCCTGAAATGATAACCAATCAAGTTTTGTTTTTTTGTTTTTATTAGAGCTCGCTTTGTTATTTTGTATTAAATTTTAATGAGTTAGAACGTGTTTTGTTTTGTTTTCTATTAAGTTTTAAAAACCTAATCAAGTTCTGTGATGTATAAAAACCACACTTTTGTTGTTTGACAGAATCTTAGTCATTCACTTTCATATACTCACTTATTCATACATTATAGTTAAACCAAGCCATCACGTTTAAAGTTTATTTTTTTTCAAATTTTATTTACTTATATGGATAATTGATGTTGACATGGATGCTTGTTTTCTTCTCACAGCTTTCTAACTTACTTTGCAAGGTAGAAAAAATGACGCATATGAATCACATCAGAATGAATTGTATAAATAAAAACAAAGTAGTGTAAAGACTTAACTAGAGTTGGTCTTTCACAGTAATTCATGGGTTAGAAAATCTTCACAGTAATTCATGGGTTAGAAAATCAATAACACTAATAGCATAAGTAGACAAAAAAAAAAATTATTATAGATAAGGGGAAATTTTATATTTGAGCTATCTATCTAACAATTCAAATTTTCTATACTAAATTTATAAAATCAAATTCACATGTCAAAATCAGTATTATGTATCTTCTTTATCAATTTAATTTTCTGATTGTCTATTTTAATTTATAAGTTTAAAACTATATTTTACAATTTTCTCACATAAAAATTAATAGAGAGACCTACAAAGAAGTCTAAATTATTTTAGATCTTATAAGAGATACATGTCTCAGACGCGTCAATCACTTCATTGATTTTACGTTGCATTTAAAAAAATGTGACCTAAGAAAAGCTTGGTGATTTTTTTTTTTAATTTATTCATTTTTTCCTTTTTATGTAAGACGTTCTATATGTAACCTAAAATTTTATATTTATATCCGATACTGAGGACATCCGATATAAATATGAAGTTTTACGTTGGACGAAAAATGTTTATGTAAAAGTTAATTTAAATTTATAATAGTGCTTCCTCTTTATTGCAGTTGTGATGTGCTAATGAGATAATAACAATTCCTTTTTCCTCCATTGACGAAAGTAGTTCTGTAGTTCTTGACCTTAAGTATGGTATTCTTGTATTTTTTGCTTCATTTACGGTGGTGGAGGTTCTCCGATCATTTTGGAACATTTTATGGTAAACAAACCTCGTTAAAGTTGGTGTTTCATATCATCATTTTATTATTAAAATTAAAATGTGATCGTTTTCGAGATTTTAATAACGTTAATATATGAATGTTTTGATTACATTATTGTTCATGCAACTGTTAATTGATATTAAAACTTGATTTTAAAATTTAGTTTATTATTTAGTTTTGTAAGTTTATAATTACACAATTAAAATTAATTTTTTTCTATATATAACAGTAAATTTAAAAGTTTTTAAAATTATAATTTGAACTTTATTAAAAGTATAAAAATGTAAGGACTAATTAATTCTTTTAGTCCTTAAGATTGTCTAAATTATTTAGGCATCAAATTATTTAAAATTTTAAAGATTAAATTATAAAAAAATTGTAAAAAATATTATATAAATATTATAGAAAAAATTAGTCTAAATATATGTTATAGTATTTTTGTTGGATATTTTTTAGTTTTTGTACTACTAGGTCGACTAACCGACCATTGTCCCATCTCTTAGGATCTCAGTCGATCTCTATATATTTTTCAAAAAAATATTGTTGACAATAGATACATGATAATTAGTATACAAAATATATAAGGAAAAAATGCATAAAGTTTATTAAAGTTTAGGTTTCTGATCCATTTATTAAGAAGTCCACTAAGAAAATCTATAAATATGGTGATAACGGCAAACATTGTCGTTATCACTATAATTACGACAAAAACACTGAAGAATACCTAACAATAAAGGATAAGATAGAAGAATTCATCCAAGCTGGACACTTGAAGCGCTATGTTTGAAAACATGACCAACAACGTCAGCTGTACACAAGCAACTCACCAAGGGATAGAAGCCTGAGGGATTAAAGAGAAGGACGAGCTCAATCCTCGCACCCAAGGGATAGAAGCCCAAGGTGGTCGGACCCTCTGTTGAGGGGGGTCATCAACACAATCTCTAGAGGATTCGGTATAGGCATAACGACCTATTTGACCCATAAAAGACATTTGAGAGCTATTCAAAGTGTTAACACGATTAGTTGCCATAAACGTAAGAGTATGTCTGTGATCACACTCAACGAGGATTTCCAAGGGATCAACCTGAAACAAGACGACCCGATGGTCATAACAATCAAAGTAGCAAACTTCGTCGTTATGAAGACATTAGTAGAACAAGATATATCTGTTGACATCCTTTATTGGAAGATGTTTAAAAAGCTCGAACTGACGAAAGAAACAATAATGCCCATATAAGAGCAGAGATATATCTGTTGACATCCTTTATTGGAAGATGTTTAAAAAGCTCGAACTGACGAAAGAAACAATAATGCCCATATAAGAGCAGATTGTCGGTTTCTCTGGGGAGAGAGTTGATTTAAGAGGGTACATTGACTTGTATATGAAGTTTAGAGGACTGAGAGTTCCAAACCATCAAGGTCAGATATTTAATTGTCGACGCTAACACGTCCTATAAGGTACTCCTTGGGCACCTGTCACTGAACAAGTTGGGTGTGATTGTATCCACACCCCACCTCACCATGAAGTTCCCATAAAAAAGGAGGGGTAGAATTGAAGGACAGTGTTGAGAAATGGCAGTCGGGAAGCGAAGGACAAAACACCCATTTAGGAGGATGTTTAAGCACATAAGAAGTTTAGAAAATGAAGAAAATCCTTAGTGATAATCGTGACATGTTTGCTTAGATGGCTGAGAATATGCCGGGAATAGATCTCAGAATCATGTTGCACGAACTTGTTGTATGCAAAGAGGCCAAACCTATTTCACATAAAAAACGAAGACTTGGAGAGGAGAAGAGGTTAGCAGTTGAAGTTGAGGTAAGGAAGTTACTCGATGCTAGTTTGATAAGGGAAGTCCAATACACCACCTGGTTGGTGAATTGAAAAACTCATAACCGACGAGAAATTCGTAAATTAAGCTAAGCTAGCCGTACAGTAACAATTTTATTGTAATATTCCAAAAGTGTTAAAAAGTAATACAAATTTTCTATAATCAGCTTACGAAAAAAAATGTGGAATAATCACATCGAAAATTAATAGCGGAATTCGGTTAGTTATACATTCGTCTGCTGGTTCTTACAGATCTTTTATTTAAAATATAAATTATGACAAAGTTAAGAGAAATAATCTATGAAAATTAGAGATTGTCTTTACTGGTTTTTATTTATCTATTTCAAATTATTTAGCATAACCACTAAAACTTCAAAAAAGTGTTTAATTAAGTTTAAGCAGATAATAAATAGCTAGCTGAAATATTAAAATTGATAATGATGAATTACCTTTTAATAAATTTCACAAAATCTATAATAATAATGATAATGACTACCATGAATCTTTTATTTAAAAAAGTAATAAATAATATTTATTATTTAAAAATAATAATAAATAGTATTCAT
>Ga0099824_1002093_pt1 | contig 28972 bp, 10 predicted proteins | sample SiratrowhiteBW_FD_76837 | JGI IMG/M metagenome (GOLD analysis project Ga0099824, IMG submission 76837) | Root nodule microbial communities of legume samples collected from California, USA - Siratro white BW | ecosystem: Host-associated > Plants > Roots > Nodule | place: USA: California... | reverse complement strand
TATTGAGATATATATATATAAAATATATACATATATATAGTTTTTTACACTTTTCTAAAGATTATGAGAGATATATATATATATATATATATATATATATATATATATATATATATATATATATATATATGTGTGTGTGTGTGTGTGTATTCAAACTTTTCTAATTTAAATACTAATATAGTTTTATAATTTTTAATAAATTTTAACCAATAATATAATATAGGTTAGCAAGAAATCAATAAATGACGTTTAAATTATCACTCGCATATCAGTCAGTGTTTCTATACAATTAAATTTGATAATTTACAAAAAATAAAAAAAAACATTTAATTATAAAGACTAATTAAGAAATACTTAGATTTATATTAAAATTCCTTCAAATTTCCAAGTGTTATTGACAGAAATTATTCCAATAATTTCCTTAATTTTTCAACCACTCAATTTATTATTAAAATTGGTTAGGCTTATATCTCTTTGCAATGCAATATTAATTCATCCTCTTAACATATCTAAGGATATTGCTAAAAAATAAATTAAAAATTATAAAATGGTTAAAACTATTATTTTATAACGAAAGATTATTATAATAAATTACATATACTATATGAAATTTTGTCTAATTTACTCTGATATCTTTTTCTACTCTATATTAACTCTTATTGTTTGGAAAAATATTATATCAACACTTTTTTTTTTATATGTTACACTAACTCTCTTAATTATTTTTAAAAATATTATACTTTGTACTTTTATAAGAAAAGATACAATTAAAAGCAGAAAATGTGTATTGAATTTCAAAAAACACACTAATATAATTTACTCTATAAGGAGAAACTCATACATAAAATTAGATATAAATATAAGATTCTGGAACTGTGCATAGGATTAAAAGATTAGTAAGCAAAATAGCACTCCTCATATTTACACATAGCTAACTATGATAATTTTAAAGAATAACAAAATTAATAATTAAACTCTTTTTTAACATATCTCATCAGAAAAATCCGATACTGGCAAACTTGGTAAGATATAGATGGTCCATAACCATTTAATAACCCTAAACCTAAAGTAGTTAAATTCAATGTCACGTTTATAATGGTTTATAAATTATACAATTATTTTTTTGTAGGGGCACATATCACATTAATTATGGGTAGTTGCAAGTGCTTTTCCTGAAAATGTCTCATTCAGACACTACTTTTTAATTATCTTTTTAAGATGTTAATATTAAAACTAAAAAATTTCTGTTTATACTTTTTATTTCACTAAAATCTTAGTAAGAATGAGAGTATATAATGGATAAAATAATAATTAATATGATGTCATAAACTCAAAAATGATGATTTATAAATATTTTTTTTTCTTAAAATCTAATATTTAAAAAGAAATAAAGAAAATATTTATATTGGCTTTTAAGCTTTAAGAAAAGAGAAAAATATCATAAATAGTTCTTAAATACTATTTGAACAACAAAATATTGTGGGTTGACAAGTCTGGTAGATGTGAGTATAGAGACGATAATTTATGAAAATTGTTAAAAAAAAAAAAAAAAATCATGTAACCAATAATGTTGTACTAAGAGATAACAGACTTTAACGAGTTTATCCAGGATATGAAATTAATACTAGTATCTCGTGTAAATGGTTAGAATAGGATTTGAACAGTGTGTGTTAGATAGAAATATAACATATCATTATGTCATATATATATATATATATATATATATATATATTCATGACCAAATAATAGATATAAATTAAATTTCTGAAAATTTCTTTCTTAAATGAATTCTTTTATTGTTTGTTATATCATATTTCTTTTAAACTTTTCTTCGTAAGCATTAATTAAATATTCAAATTCTCTTTGGACATAATCCTTCTTTTAATTTAATTTTTTAATAATAATTTCAATTTATAATTTCATGTACAAAATAAATTATTTATATTAGCACCTTTTAATATATATATATATATATATATATATATAATTATTGTCTTAAATCTAATCTTTTTACATAACTTAATTTATTATGATGGTATAAAATGGATTCACGTGCATCTGTCACACTAAAAGATAATAATAATAATAATAATAATAATAATAATAATAATAATAATAATAATAATAATAATAATAATAATAATAATAATAATAATAATAGATTCAATAATGTCGATAGGTCATGTGCTTGTGTTTAAATTCTTCTTATGATTTTATGAAAAATAAATGGTACACATAAAATATAGGAAGTGAAAATAATTATTAGATGATATAGATATAAATGATATAATTAGTTGGACTCACTAATATAAACATGAATAGTATAGGTAGTGAGATTCATTAATATAAGTAGTCAGATTCAATTATAGATACAAACTATATGATGACACAATTATTTATATTAACTAGTATAAATAACAATAGTATAATTAATTAGATAACACAATTAATCAAGTTTAGAAGATATTGTTAGTCAGACTCAAATGATACAATTAGTCAAATTTATTAATATAAGTATAGATGACTCAAATAACACAATTAATCAAGTTTAGAAGATATTGTTAGTCAGACTCAAATGATACAATTAGTCAAATTTATTAATATAAGTATAGATGATACAATTAGTCAGATTCACTTGTACAAGCACAAATGGTACAAATAGTCAAACTCATCAATACAATTAGCAGCACTAATGTCAAACTCACTTATATCACTAATACAATCAGACTCATTGATATTATTATACATAATTAGTTAAAATCACTATTTGATTCACATGCATTAATTAAAATTATTTTTTTGGAGCGACTAGTCAAAATAAACGAATTTATCAAATTCCACTTATTTTAATCCTCAAGGTCCAAACCTTCAGCTATATATAATTTAATTTATACTTCTCTCAAAATAGAGTCAACCATGAAGTAAAACATATAATTCAACCCATTATTTGATTCATAGCAACAATTTAATTTGTCATATAGTGACTAATTAGGATAAAGGGATTTATCAAATCTTACTCATTTAAATTCTCAAAGTCCAACCTTCAATTACATTTAATCTAAATTTGCACTCCCTTAAAATAGTGTGTGATGTCAAAGATAAGGTAAAATGAGTACTTTTTTTTAAGCCAAAGAAATATCAATCAAACAAAACAATGAGATTATGAACACCTCACTTGATATCAGACTCAAATAGAAAACAGAAAGTTCATTACCAAGTTAATTTATATACCAAACAAACAAAGTAATAAAGATAAGAGACAAACAGAAAGTGATAAAGCTAGAGACAACAAGAATAAACCTTATCTGGACAAGAAGAATATAATAGTTACATATAATAATGGTCTCTTTCTCTTACTTGATTGTTTTTAAAGATTGATATATTGATCTAGTATTGTTTTTTTATCTTTTAATCTTGTTGATTCACTTATAATAATGTTTGTACCCATATCTTATTTATAGTGTAACTTGTATTGATAGTGTTTCTATCAATTTAAATTTTAGTTTTTTGTATTTTGGTCCCAATTGAATTAAGACTTCAATTGTTAGTTTGATTAATTGATGAAAAAAGATAGCTTAGTAAATTACAAATAAGTATCTCAATACTTTTTCAATACTAAATCAACAGCTAAGGCATTTAAGACACTTGAATCCTCTGAGTCACAAAATCTTTAATTTCCCTTTCTAGGTATTGCAGGGTACACAGATGAAATGAAGTAACTTAACGATTAGTGAGAAGTGATATGGGTTATGTATGAATTGTATGAATCTACAGTACCATGGATTGTGACAGACAGCTCTAGTGTCTTCTATAAATTACATTTTTCATGCTGATAAAAATAATCATTTTACAAATATAGTTTCATTGATTAAAATTACCAAGTATGCATATATTAAGCTTTTAGTATCTAAATAGGACCTTTATATCTATATAACCTGCATGGATTTGGTTACAAAAGGGATGGAAGCGTGTTGTATGGAAGCAACAGAAAAGATTCAATGAAATTGAGGACTTTCAAAGATGGAAAGCTAAAGATATCAAAAGATGGCCATCTTCTTCACAATGAAAATGGAACTGCAATCTCAGGTGATGTTCGCAATAGTTGGGCTGGTGTTTCAACCTTGCAGGCACTTTTTGTTCAAGAACATAATGCAGTCTGTGATGCTCTCAAGGTATAATAGTAACAGTTTCAAAGACTGGAATATAAGAAAAAATTATCCAAAAATAATTAATTCAACTCAATTTAAAGCCATTATTCCAAAATAATAATAATATGTTCCTACAGATTCATTATCCAGAATTGGAAGATGAACAACTTTATCGACATGCAAGATTGGTGACCTCAGCAGTGATTGCAAAGATTCACACCATTGATTGGACTGTGGAGCTCCTTAAAACTAACACTTTACTTGCAGGGATGCGTGCCAACTGGTATAAGACTTATCTTTTTTGTTTTGAAATATTGATTGTGTAAATCTAGTTAGTTGAAATAAAAAGTGATGCACATTTATATCAGAAATATATTTTAGTTCAATAGTGGTTTTGGTTATTTGATTTTTCTTCTCAGGTATGGATTATTGGGGAAGAAATTTAAGGATACATTTGGACATGTTGGTGGAACCATCTTGGGAGGATTAGTGGGTCTTAAAAAACCAGAAAATCATGCTGTTCCATACTCTCTGACAGAGGAATTTGTGTGTGCTTATAGAATGCATCCACTTTTACCTGATAACCTGCAACTGAGGGATATATCTGCAACTCCAGGACCTGACAAATCTCTACCAGTAATCAAAGAGTATGATGAAAAATTTGATTTCAGATGTGCAATACTGGTGAAAAAAAAAAAATCATTTTTCTCTTAAAAATCTCTCATTTGGCACCACAGGATTCCTATGAAAAATCTGGTTGGGCTAAAAGGAGAAAAATTGCTATCAGAAATAGGAGTTGCAAGACAACTTGTGTCAATGGGTCATCAAGCATGTGGGGCACTAGTGCTTTGGAACTATCCAGTGTGGCTTAGAGACCTTATAGCACAGAACTTAGATGGCACAGAAAGGAGTGATCTTGTGGACCTAGCTGCACTTGAAAGTATGATAAGAAGTTTTTACTTTATCTAATCTCTGTTCAATTTTATGCAAGAGATTAAGAACTAAGCCTATGATGTGATGTAAATAATGCAGTTTACAGGGATAGAGAGAGGAGTGTAGCTAGATACAACCAGTTCAGGAGGGGGTTACTACTAATACCTATCTCCAAGTGGGAAGATCTAACGGATGACAAAGAAGCAATTCGAGTACTGGAAGAGGTTTATGGTGATGATGTTGAAGAGCTTGATCTGTTGGTAGGCCTCATGGCAGAGAAAAAAATAAAGGGTTTTGCAATCAGTGAGACAGCTTTTGTAATATTCCTGCTCATGGCAACAAGGTAAAGGCTATTGAAAGCTTTCTATTTGTTCATCTTTGAACTTTGGTGAAAAGATTTGGAAAACAAGATTGTGACAAGTAATGCATTTAAAACTTTGATCAATTTTGCAGAAGATTAGAAGCTGACAAGTTCTTCACTAGCAACTTTAACGAGGAAGCATACACCAAAAAAGGGTTGGAATGGGTTAAAACAACTGAGAGCCTAAGGGATGTGATTGATCGTCATTATCCTGAAATGACACACAAGTGGTTAAATTCTTCAAGTGCTTTTTCAGTTTGGTCATCACTTCCAGACGCATACAATCCCATTCCACTGTACTTTAGAATTTAGTTCCTTTATACTTCCTTTTAAACACGTTATTTCTGTGGCTGTTTATCATATGTTGTCTAGTAGATGTTGTATGCATTCTATCTTATTTGAATCTTAGAATTTGACCTATTTAAGTGTGTATGGATAATAAAATCTAGTTACTTTTCACTTATGTAGCTCAATATGAGAGAGTGGATTAAATAATTTGTAGTTATCTCAAATAATATATAATAATATATGTTCTCGAATACCTAAGATTGTTAAACTGTTTAGGAGGGTTTATTTATTTTTTTAATCTTTTAAGATGTTTTCAAAAGTAAGATGACAATAGAGTTTTGAATTTTAAATTAAACAATACTTTGAACTAATTCTATCAATATCATCTTAAAAGATTTGAAGTCGAAACATGTTCACATAAAAATCTATTTTTTCAATAGTCATTGATATTAAAAATCAGTTTAAATATATTTTTCTTTTTTTATTTTTTAAATTATTTTTTAAAAACAAAATCTTGATAAAATTTTAAATTTCAAAACAACCCATACCTAATTGACTTTAATAATTTCATTTCAACCTACTGGAAGTGAAATATATATAAAATAATTTTTTATTTAGTTTATTATTTATAAAATAAACATGTATATTTTATTATTATTTTTGTGTAAAGTGTAAAAGAAATAACGTATAAATAATTGAATAAGAAAAATCTGAGTAGCCAGTGGAAGGGTGTCAAGAGTCAGAAAGAAAGACGCACTAGTCTTTCCTCTTATCTTGTCGGATTTGCAATCTGTGGTGAAATCTGGCGATTGCAGAAGATTGGGGGAGAAATCGGAATTAGGTTAAGCGGAATCGAACTGCGTTTCAATGTCGGAAGGGTTCGCGATCGAATTGTACTTGGATCCGGCGTTGGAGAATCAGGTGCTGAAGGCCTGGAACGTTCTCGCGCGCCGCCAAATCACCACTCACCTCATCGAGATGGAATCGCGCCCTCACATAACGCTCTTCTCCGCCCCCTTTCTAGAACCTTCCAAGCTCGAATCGCTTCTCAGAACCTTCGCATCCAAGCACGATCCTCTCTCCCTCTCCTTCTCCTCCGTCGGCACCTTCCCCAACCACGCCGACAACCTCCTCTTCCTCGCGCCCACGCCCTCCCTATCCCTCCTCCAATTCCAGTCGCAGCTCTGCGACGCCATCAGAAAAGAAGGCCTTGAGATCTCCGACGATTTCGCCTTCAATTCCTGGATTCCCTACTGCTCGGTGGCGCACCACGTCCCCAAGAACAGAATGCCCGAGGCCTTCTCCCTCTTGCGGGAACTCAAACTGCCGGTTTCCGGTTACGCTACGGACATCGCGCTCGTGCAGTTCTCTCCGGTTCGCGAACTCTTCTCGTTTGTGCTCGGCAACAATATAGACTCCTGACCTAAGGTTATGCCTAAGAACACCGCAGTTGCTATTATTATTATTTTTTTTTTATTTGTTAATGTTAAGTTAGTAATATTGTATTAGATGGTTAACTGCGTTTGATTGTTTTTGAATTGAGAATGGTTTGGGAGGGTTTTGGTTCCTCCTGAAATGAAATTCTCTTGCTGTAATGATTTATGGTGTTGGGGAACACCAAATTTGACAGATGGAACTTGGTTAATTTGCCTTTCTTGTTTGCTCCCTTGTTTATTTGGTTTGGTTAGTCTTTGTTATTATTATTTGTTTTGTCTGAATGCCAATGTGTTATGGATTGGTAATGTGTTTGAGGTGGAGTGGTAAATGGTGAGATTTGTGGTGGTGGAAGACTTGGAGAAGTTGGTAAAGATTATGGGAGGGCTGAGAGGGTGTGAAGTAAAGGGTATGACACTTTATTGTGGAGAATTTTGAATATGCTCTGAATAGAGTTTTGAAATTGTGATCATGGTTGCAGTTTTGTTGTAAAGTTTGACATTTGGGGAAATGGCGGACAGAAGCAGCCACAGTTATGGTGTTGTCTTATACTGGATCTGATATATGGAACATGGTGTTGTTTTTACCTTGGTACTAGTTGCTTCCTTATATCTATGTATGTACCAAGAAAGAATTAAGGATTAGTTTGACTAGATTTTTCAGTGTTCTGTGACTGCATAATGCCTTATGAGACTGATCTGTTTGGAATGAATGTGGATGGAGATGGACAACCCAAAATGGACTGATAATGTCTGAAAGTGATTAGGGTCTGCAATCTCCTGAATTCAGCCAAGATTCTAGCATGGTGAGATGCTGTGAAAATCGGGTGGACTACTGCAAAAGGTATTATGATGATCCAGTTAGTAATTGTGGTTATGGTTGCAGTTTTATCACAATCTTTGAGATGATGGAAAATTGCAGACATTTGTGATCGAAACAGCCATAATTGTGGTTGTAATGTAATCACAGTTATAGTCACCATTGGGATGGCAAAAAGATTCAGGATCCGGCCTGCCATGATCTGCTGGTAAAATCTTAATACGGATATTATGGTATTTAATTTGTGGGTGTTGGTGAGAGAAATGTAAATTATTAAATAGTTCTTTAGAATGTGATTATATAAATTTGTTTTTTATTTAATTTTATAAAATTGAATTTGTTTTAAAAAAAATTAATCTTTTAAAACTTATATTTTGTAAAGTAATTTATTTAAATTTTTCTGTTAGGAAAATTAAATTTATTTATATTAATATTTTATTATTTAATTTTATTTGAATTATACTTTAAAATTAATTTTTATCTAGGTTTATATTTTAAGTTGGCTTCAAATATTTTTACTTAAAATTAAAGAATATGAAGTATTTTTCATGGGTATTTATTTCAATAAGTAACTGAGGAAATTTGATTTTTCTCTAGATGGGGATTTGATTTATTTTAGACGGGATAACCCGATCCGTTGTAATCCCAAATCACAATATACAAACTTAGCTTTGAAAACGTTAATGTTGTGATCTCAGTTGCTGTTTTACTTGGATATTCCAAAATCAATCCATCATGCAAGTTCACTAAAAATAATGCCGAATTATAATAAATAAGTACAATTCTTATTTTGCAACGTTAAATTTGGTTATTTTGACATTATCAGTATATAACACTTAAATGAAAGATGTAACTACAGCCTAACTCAAACCGATTGCCATCTGCTGAAGTATTCACTATAAACCTAATAATACAAGTTAAAATTGATGAAATATGAAATGCTAGAACAAAAAGTATTTCATCACTTTCCCATGAATGATGGGTGTTGATCAGAAAAGATTTACAAAAGTATCTATAACTTAATTGCATATTATCACTTTAATCACCTACAAGTATGTTAAATTATCACCCAAGTCTATGTTAAATTATCACTCAAGTCTCGTGGTTTTTTGTAATTTTGGACGAAATTAAGTGACAAATTGCACCTTCAACTACATTTTACTGATTCTGGATCAATTGTTCATTTAATTTCTATAATCGAACAAATTTTATCTCTTATTTTCTAAATTTAAAAATCACCATTTTTAGTCTTTATTATGTTACTTTTAATCTCTTTTAATTCCTATGAATTTAAACTGTAGAAGAACTAAAAATATATATTTGAGTATAAATGAAAAATTTATATAATTATAAAACTAAATGAATAATTAATCTTTTGAAAAATTTTGTTTTCGTCTTTTTTTACAATTATTGCTTTCATTTCTTAAATTTTAAAATCGTTAATTTTAATTATTTTTAGCACTCAATAAATGATACAGTGGCTTCTATAGAAGGACAAATAAAAGACTATGCAAACCCAATGGTTGTTAGCACACTCTATCCTCTGCTATATATGGTCACAATCCTTGACTACAGCTAGCATCCACCATCAAAATTGCTGCAACTTCAACCACAACTTAGAACTAGTGATGACAAGTACAATGACAACAACACTACCATCATTATTGTGTACCAAAGAAAAGAATCCATACATGTATAAAACATATGCTTTGTGTATGACTTTGTCCCTTCAAATTTCTTTCTAACTCTATAAACACATGCATCTGTGATATAAATGTTTCTAGCTACATAAAAATGTTCAAGCCACTCTTTTGAGCACAGCAAGCAACAACTCACTCCACATATCAACAGGCCCTGGCATGCACCAATGAGTGCAATCATTGAAACCCCTCATCCACTTGTTCCCCCAATGCTCTCCAGGGTGCCCATCTGCTCTCATCAGCATGGCTCTTGCAACATCCACCACCTCAAACCTTTGACCCTTTTCTTCCCCTTCACTCCTTGCTCTCTCAAACTCCTCCATCTGCACATTCCTCAGTTCCCAATCAAACTTCTCAAAATCCACCTCACTCTCCCTCATTGGACCTGTCCTATTGCAGTACCCTCCAGTGTTCCAAAACCCGTTCTCAAAATGTGCTGCTGCAAAAGTCCTCAACACTGTCACCAACCTCTTCCTTTTACACTCTTTGCACTCACTGATGTGTCTGAAGGCTGTTCTGAATGCCTTTCTCAAGGGGAAGTCCACGTTGTAGCCTGTCACGTTTGGCTCGTTGCAGTACACACACCCTACTTTTTGTCCACCTTCATGCAGATGCATGCCTCTGAAAAACCAGTGTCCGTCTGAGATCACTGCGTAGTCTAAGTTTGGAAGCTCTTTGGCCCAATCAGTGTCCACCTTGTCCAGCTGCATGTCGAAGATGCTGGTGCCTGTGCCGTTCACCATTCTCTCCTCTCCTACTATCAGGAACCTGCTCCACAGCATCATCAGAGTGAAGTCGTGCATGGGAAAGAACCATTTGCGGAACCTGTCTTCTGAGTCCTTGTACATGTCCTTTGGAACTTCATTCTGCAAGGTTTTCAACAAAATTGTATGATTTTTTATGGTTCAAAGATTTTGAACTTAGTTTTCTTAGTACTTTTAGTTTCTTTGCGGAGTATGTAACAATGTTCTAATGTAGTATAATGACTTGTGACATCATTAAACAAATGCAACATAAAAGTCGCACGTAATTTCTTTTGTGATAAACTATGTTTTAAGTCCCTTTTGTTTGGACCAATTGATAGTATCACATTGATCAATGAGATGAGAAACATAGCTTGTTAGAAAAAAAAAATGACAGGGTTAATGATATGATAAAATTAAAAGAGAAAATAAAGAGTATAAAGTACGTGTTTACCCTGTAGAATGTATAAAAAATGAAGGTAGATGAAGCAAACAATTAGCTTCATTCTTGATTAACTATGGTTTCTTTCTTACTTATCAGAGTTTCATTCGAAACACGTCATGGGAAACACAAGAAAGGAGAAGAGAGAGAAGAATCTATGCTATTTCAAATTCTCTGCTATTGATGTCATCTTCCGACATTGACATAACATCATGGTTTGACTTTTCAAATTAAATATAACAGCAACAGTAGAAAAATATTTTTTTTTCATAGAGGTGTACTCCTTTTTTTGATATTATTATAACCCTTCATGTAGATTTGAAGATATGAAACTATTGAAAAAAAAAAGAGAAAGAAAATGCAATTTTTTGTCCATAGGATTTGCTAATTAAAGAACATTCAAATTATTATCCAAATCTACTGCTAGTATGAAAATTTCTCTTCTCAAAATTGATTGGGTTAAAAGTTATTTATTGAAGTGAGTCTATCACACTTACACTTTTTGTGCTGACAAATTCCATTGTTCTTCTCTCTGCAGGAGGGGAATATATTTGGGAGTTTGAACTTGTTTGTGGAGTCATAACTTTATTCACCAACTTGTCTGAATTTTTAATACTAATAAGCAATATTATGTATTTATAATGTTATTTGAATTATATAAAAGTTGAATAATATTTTATCTTTCTAAGGAAAATTTTGAAATAGACATTTGTATGCATATTTTCCCTTTCTACTCTTTTATTCTTTTTACAAGAATCGTATTCCACTCTCAATGCAAGCAAAGAATTTCAGTTGCACCGAAAGCCTAAAACTATGTTAATTGAGTGTGCAAGGTGTAAAGGAACAATTCACTTAATAAAGGAACTGATATAGCTTAAAGTTCAATCACAAAATTTAGTTTAGGATTGTTGTTTCACCATAACTTTCTTAAGTTACCCAAATATCATTTCTAATTTCTAATTGATTGATAATCGTAACACAAATATTTTGTTTAACACATATTTTACAGTGGACTCATCTCATATTTTCTTTTTATAATATATTCTTTTACTAATATTTGAGATATATATGCATATGAGTTCATTAACCAGTAATGTTTCTAATATGATATACTATTCACAATATTTATATTACTTCAATGATATACTATTCACAATATTTATACACTATTTAATGATTTGAGTATATTAATAATTAAATGTATTTATTAATTGAAGTTATAAAATACGAAACAATATATACATATCTTTGAAATTAAATTTATTGTAATATCTTGTTTGTAATGCCTAATTAATGATATATATTTTTGTTAAGTGTAATAAAAAATTTAAAATTTAATAAATATACTTAATTTTGGTTTTAATCACCTTGTAAAGTTTATTTTATTTCAAAAAAATAATAAAAGAGTACTTAAAATAAAACCATAATGAGAAATAAATAATATATTAATCAAAATTATTAAAATTTTAGAAACTTATTAAATATTGTAATGATTTTAATAAATTGATCGGATTAAGTAATATATGAAATGATATATTAAATTTAATTATGACGTGATTGCTAACAAAATGACATCTTACAATTATTTATTGTTAAATATAATATTTTTGAAAAAAATATGACTTTTATATAATGAAACTGTAATTTTAATTAATAGTAATTTTTTTAACTGATGATAAAATTATTTTATAATAAAAAGAAAAAAATTAATTTATAATTTAAATTTTATATTTAAGTTAATATTGTAAATATCTATTTATTTTGAATATATTAGCAGTTCCTTTTGGTAGTGAAATCATTCAAATTGAAATTCAAAAATGGATATTAAAAATATCATTTATTAAAAATGATAAGAAAATTTATAAATTTAAATTTAAAGAAAACCCAATTAATGCAGCCAAATAAAGTTATAAATTCATTAATGATAAAAATATTAATTATTTAATTAATGTTAATTAATTTACTAGTTTATATAAAATTCATCAAAAGAATAATCTTTAAAAATTATTTTTTTCACAAATCTAATTTTTAAAAGAAAAATTAAAACCTAGTAGTCTTCAATTTCAGTAAAACAGCATAGAATTTTCCCTAATTAGGATTAGACACTAACCTGTGACAAGAGACAGAGAAGGGACTCCACATGGTTTCTGGCCACAGAGTCACCAATGAAAGCCATTGTTTTGCCACTAACCATATTGAAGAAGGTCTTGGGATCAAACCTTGGAAGCTCACATTGATCAGGCTTCCATCTCCAATTCAGAAAATCACTGTCCTTTCTTCCATGTCTGAAACAGTTTTTGCTATCAGGGATTGTGTGGCAGCTTGAATTGGTGTAATAGGTTGATGACCCTCCCAATGCTCGTACCCAATAACCCTTAGAAAGGTCACATGGTTTCTGTTCTGCCCCAAAATAAAGAAAAGTACACAAATTTATGTAAATGGGACAAATTCAGACCCACAAAATCAAGTTAACATAGACATAAAAGTGGTGATCATAATCCATGATCACGATCATGATCAAGGTTTTAAACTACAATTGTGATCCCAATTTCATAAAAATGTTTTTTTTTTTGTGAAAGATTAGAACTTCATGAGGATAACCATGTGGGTCATTAGAACTCTAAAAAACTGAAGTTGGGACAAAATCATGGTGTGGACCCTTAAAACCTGAACATGATTATGATGATGAGTGTGATAATTTGGAACATACCCTTTTGTGGTTGAGATGATGATGATGATGGCTTTGATGTGATGGTGGCATGTTCTTGGTTTTGTGAGGGAATTTCAAAGAGGTCATGGTCTTGATGGGTTGTGAGGGATGAAGGGTTGGGATTATAGAGGAAGAACAAACAGAAAATTGAAGCCATTAAAAGAGAGGATAAGACAAAAGGCACTCCCTTCACTAAGGTCAGACCCAGAAATCTCTCCCTTTTGATATGATTATGATGTTTGTCCTGAAACATCGTACTGGTTGTCTTCAAGGTCTTCTCCAACATCCCTCTGACACTTTAGAGAGAAAGGAGAGAAAATGGTAGGGTCAGTTCAATGTGAGAGAAGAGAAGCATGAGACTCCAAAATGATAATCATAAGATTTTGGTGTTCACAAAGTTTGTGTAGTTGTAACTGTTATGATGAAAAACTAAAAAAAAAAAAAAAAAAAAAAAAAAAATAAAAAAAAAAAAAAAAAAAAAAAAAAACAAAAAAAAACAAAAAAAAAAAAAAAAAAAATTTGAGTTTAAAAAAATTTTGTAATTAAAAAAATAAAAATAAAAAAAAAAAAAAAAAAAAAAAAAAAAAAAAAGGTTGTAACTGCAATGGTGAAACTTAGGTTACACGAATGTCTTTTTATGCTATACCAGTTGTACACACTGTACTGATATGGAAAAACCAAAAAACCAAGATAGAAATGATTGCAAAATTGTGTTTCCTTTTGGTCTCCATATATTAGTTTTCCTTCAAAGATTACTACTTTATTGTCTAAAACAAATTAGTGTTATATTTCTTTGTTTTGAATCCAATTTTGTTCAAAATAATTTAATTAAAACATTATTAAGGCAAAGAATTATATTAGTTGACTTTTACTTCTGATTATGATTTCCAATAACCGTCTTTTTTTAATAATTAATTACTCTAAAAATTGTTTTAAGAATCTAATTGACAAAAAAGTACAAAAAAATCTTTATAATTGATTAGTAATATATTAACATATCAAAATTCATTAATTACTCAATAAATTCTATTTAGGTTTCCTTCTGGTCATTGGTTTGGGATATTACAATATATCAGACCATATAAATGGGGTAATAGAATATTTTTACAGTCATTTTTACAATTCATTAAACATAATCTGTGTTTGAAAATAAATCAGGAATGTGATTTTCCACATTAAGATGAAGAGTTTACCAGTGTTAATTAGTTGTGATTTTCACATTTTTCACATCATAAACCAAACTTTATTTGTTGAACAAGTTTGCACACATGTTCATGGTGGCCCCTGATAAAGATGGTCCAGAATTGTTAGAATTTGAAAAACTGTGTGTGGAAGAGCACAATACTTGTGAAAGAGAAAGCATGGCATGAAATGAAAAGTAGTACTTTTTTTTGTCAGAAGACATAACATGAAGGGTGGAATGTGACACATGTCATGGTACAAGTTAAGCAGTGCATGTGATGTTGTTGGGGTGTGGACCATTATCATGAACAAAAACCCTAATTTAGTGCTACAATTCTTACACTTTTTTTGCAGCTCAAGTTGTGTTGGTGGAGAGTGAATATGGTCATGGATCCATGTAATGTAAGGTCTAAGACTACTTCACAAACTCCACTTTCTCGCATGCCATGTGACAAAGGTGGTGGATTTGACCCTTCTTTTGTGGAACATGGTTGGTGAAAATTTAATCACAAACTAGTATTACACATCAAATTTGTATAATCAAATTCACAGGTAAGAACAGAATAGTGACAAATATAGGATAAAAGGGGTAATGTAATAAACTTGCTGAAGTTACAAGATAATGATAGAAAATTGAGTAGTGTACATAGTACATAAAGTTTTTAAGCATTGTTTAAACTTTGTTATTGTTTAGAAGAAGAAAGAAAAAAGATGAATAATATAATGAAAAGATGTTAAAAGAAAAATCATCCCTAGTCTTCTTAGTGTGGTTTAAGGTCTTTTGAATAAACCAATAAATATAATAAAAAATTTGCTTTAAGAAAATATTTTTATGATTTTCCATTTTATCATTTTTATTTTTACGTGACAATAGTAAATACTTATATAAATTAATTAAAAGTTAAGTAAAGAATAAAAGTATAAATCACAGAAGTGATTTTATTTTGAGAATCATGGTTAAATAAAAATTACAAATTTTATAAGTATGACTTTTACAAACTTTTTATAGAAGTTAACAAATTTAACTATCATAATTACTATATGTGATGGAATAATAATGTTAAAGTTATAGCATATTCATATTAGAAAGGAGTTGTAAAAAATTTGTAACAACCTAGAAAATCTGTCATTTGAGTATAAATGGTAGAAGTGGAATGAGTACTTGATTATTATATTATTAAATTAAAAATGCGTATTTATAGAAAAAGTAAGTAGTCAAGTCTCATTTCAACTCAAGTCATCATCTCTCTAAAACTCCTAACCATATTTTTCCTCTGACTTCTCTCTAAGTCTCTGCTTCCATACCTCATCAATTTCTCAAGCGGAGCCCACTGTTGGACTCGTGACGGAGAATAGAGCAAGTCTACCTGATCAGAATCTCCGTTAGATTAAGTTCATTTTCTGCCCTCTTCCCTTAGAGCCATTTTTAGATTTTCGTTTTCCTCCACCTTATGAGCTTGCAGGTGGCCTCTAAATTATCAGATAGTGCCTTTGTGAGCTCATTTCCTTAGTGTTTTAATCTGATCGTTGATCAGAGGTTCTTTGGTGCAGATTTGAGTTCTTAAAGATCTTAGGCTTTGGGGGCTGTTATAGAGAACTTCTAGTGCAATTCAGGTAAGGGAAGCTAACCTTAGTGCTTATTTGATTTACAAATTTAAGTCTTGAATAGAGAAGTTAATGATTGTAGTAATTGTACAATTTGTATCTGGTAAAGTTTCCTGCAGGTCTGAAATGTTGAATTAAATGTTGCATGTATGAGTATGAGATAGTTGTGTGAAAATTGATGATATGTTTCTGTTGAATAAATAATTTGTGCTAGGGTAGATAATTCATAGTGTATGTGGCTTGATTTTCACCCAATTTAGTCATCTAAGGTATGCATGGTAACTCTGATATAGTGAATTCTGTTGATTTTCTGCATAATTCGCCCAGGCGACATCATCTCGCCCAAGCGAGAATGGTTTCGAGTAGCAAGTATGTTCTCTGGACTGTTTTCGCCCAGGCGAGAAGTAGTTCGCTCAAGCGAGGGTACAGTCGCCCAGGCGAGGAAGCCCCTGGAGCATGTGTGCTCTCTGGAGTGCTTTCGCCTAGGCGAGAAATCTTTCGCCCAAGCAAGGAGGTATTCTCGCCCAGGCGAGAGTATTTTCGCTAAGGCGAAAATAGACCTTGCTCTCTGGACTACTTTCGCCCAAGCGATAAATTTTTCGCTCAGGCAAAGGCAAAGGGTATTTTCGCCCGGGCGAAATTGGTCTCACCCAAGCTTAAAAAAAAATTTTTTTTTTGGCTTTTTGTGTCTGAATGTTTAGCTCTTTTGGAATGCAATGTATGTATTTAGTAAAACCAATTAATTGATAATTTAAGTTTAATTATATTGATAGTTTAGTGACTTCTTTAAATGTTGAGATTGAAGTGGAGATTGAGATTTAAAAGTGAACGAATGCATGAGTAGAGATCTGTATTGTAATGTGATATTGTTAAGAGTGTTGATAAAGTTTGTCAAAGCCTAGGCATAGTGTTTTCAGGAAATTTGTGTCTTGGTCAATTAGGAAGTGCATTGTCTAAGGATCTGATCAATAAGGATCGATATCCTGACTCTACTAGTAATAGGAATCAAATAGATGATCATTACTAGGTGGTGAGAGTTGAAGGAGGTCTGAACTGGGTGACTGCAGCTTGAAATATAGCTGGCCAGAAAAGTCTCAGGGGGACTAACCCTGTCATACATGATTGATGATTCATTTGTGTGGGGACTGTGTGGATTCACAGTTTGGAGATGTATGACAAGTGTATATCTCGGGGTCTATTCAATGCACGAGTCTTCCGGAAGTAGAGTCATGTTGTAGTGTATTAGATTCATATATTGTGATAATACATGAAATTGAATGTTTTTAATTTGTTGAATTTGGTTAGTTTATCCCTTTTTGTTGATTGTATTGTGTTTGATTTTCTATCTGTGATGATCGTGTCTTGACACGGGAGCAGATAGTGCTGCAGATAGATCTTTGGGAGATCATCTAGGTTGAAGGATGCTATTAGGAATAGTACATTATTTTGAAAAACTTTATATGATATTGTAAATATGTTTTGAAATTTCAATTTAGTTTTATTATGTAATTTTGATGCATGTTAACTATGGAATACTGTAAAATATGCATTATGTTAATACTTTAGTCGCCTTAGTAAAAGCTTTATTTTTTTGTGAGGTGTTACAAAATTACTATACAACAAATACAAATTATTGAATGCATTCGTATTGTAAAAAAAATTATTAAATGTATAATAGAACTCGTTGAATTGAAGTTGTAGGTAAAAGTTGTAGGTAAGAGTTATTATTGGTCCATTTATTTACATCAACGAACATATTTTCTTCACTAAAACATATTATGTATAAAGACCTGGCTTTTTACATGTAAATTTTTTAAATGTATCTGGCTTTTTACATGTAAATTTTTTAAATATTTTCTTTTATCAATTTCTCATTAGAAATGAAAATTTGACAATATTTACGGAATACATGTCAGCGTTCAAGATAACGATAACTTCTTTTAGAAGTATAAAAGAAAAAAAAAAGTGATAATAAGGTTTTGATTTGTTTTATAATTAAAAAATCAATTCTCATACCCTTCATAGGAAATACGTAATTTAAATTATTTACAGGGAATATGTAATTTAAATTATTTACATGAACATGTAGATCCTATACGATAGTGTAAAATTAGTTTCAACAAAATATACTTAAATTAGAAATGAAAGAAACACGTGTGGTAGGAAATTGAAATGATTTTAAGATCTGCAGAGAGCTTTAGTTTTGAGCAAACATTCTTCTTTCCCACATAGTGGATGTTGACTTCGCAGAAATAGTCAGAAGTAAAAAGACTCCTTGCAGTGAGTATGGTACGAGGCAGCATTTAATGTGGACCGGTTCAATCGTACACTGCTACTTCCCAGTGGCAAACAATTGATGAGAATATTTTTATTTGTGAACTTAATGAAAAAATGAAATAATATTTTTATAAAAATTAAAAAATACAATAGTTTTTACAATTTTCTATCAAAATATATAAATGTAAATTTAAATTGTAACACTGAAAAAGAAAGGAGGAATTGATGAAAAAGAAGCAGACACGTAAAATGAGTTTAGCAACAAATGGTCATTCACATTATATGTAGTCTGAGTCTTCTTTGCCTACCAGTTTATGGTTTGTTATATTATTAGGCAGGGAACCAAAGCTCACCAACTTGTAGCTAATTCAAAACAAAGAAATTCTTACTCCAGATTGATTACTCAGGCGTATGCTACTGAATATCTCTATTTCCAAATTCTGACAACCAAGTGCTCATATCAAGCCTACTGAAACTGATTTTATGTCAAATTTCTCAACCAAATTGTTGGCCTAATGCACTGAAACCTCGAGTAGTATGAACAACATACAAAATCACCACGAACCATTAATACAATTCTGGCTTTTAAGCGCATCACTGAGAGGTAATACTATTCGTATTTTCTACAGTCCAGATAGCACTTGTAATCGAAACATCATGTAAAATACAGTCTTAAACTACAGATTTACTTTAAATAACTTGGCGACCAAGATAAAAGAATTTTACACTTGGCAAATGATTAATTCTTGCTTGGAAGGAGGGTGCATCATGTCTTTTGTAGGCATATGATGCCTGGGTGTGCTACTGACTTGGTAGTACAATTCATTTTTTCAAGGATAACTATTTAACAAGAGTTAACGAATCACGAATTTATGTTGCAGCTAAAAACATCAAGGCATTGCCCATACAATAAAGGAAGAATTCAAAGAAACTCTATAAACAAATTCTAGTTATGATACCAAAAGAAAACGACGCAAGGTGCAGGGCGATAACAATTAGAGGGAAGTGACACATAGGCCATGGTGGCTAACCTGTGCATATATCAATAACCAGAATGTGACAAGTGACAAAATTCGAAAGTCAAGACTACAGCAATAACTATATATGTAACAAAAGTTGAAAAAAAAAATGATTTAAAGAAGACAAACTGGCCTCAAGCCTTAGCCAGTTCATACATCCAATCCTCTCCTTCCAAATGCTCGAGAATGGATTGGGGTCGGTGCTGTTGCAGAACAGTCACAGTCAAACACTTGATGCCAATTTCTCTGATTCTAGGCGGCGGCATTATCACACCTGCTGTTTCAGTTAGATATCTACACAGGAAAAACTTATCTGCAAGCGACAATCTGGGAGCAGATTCATACAAAACAACTGCATCAGAGGATCTGGATCGCTTTATCAAGTCAGAAATGAAGCGGCACATCAGCAGCAAGGGTACCAGCTCTGCTCATTGTCCATGGCTCAACACTCAAGTATCTCCAATTTATCAGACATTTTCCTTAATAGCTGCACCAGAGCAGATACAAATTCAATACATTACAAAATAAGGAAATTGCATAGAAAAACTACATCAGTATAACGAACAAATACAGCCAGATAATTGGCGCATTTATAGAGAACTACCCTTTTAACAAAATATGTTAGGATTCCAAACATACAAAACGAACGATTATAACCCATTTTAAAACACCAAATACAAGGCACTCATGGAGAAGGGAACTAATAGGGCTCGCCCGAAGCATGAAATAACATCAAATTTCAGCCAACAAATTACAGCAAAAGGATTAGGAGGGCCAGAGAGTATAAAAGTTGCTAACCTCTGTGTTGAAGAACCATGACACTATTGCCGTGAGTGTTGCTTATAACCGAATCTCTCAGGATCCCAACCACCATCAGGCTCTTTTCTTTTCAATGCAGCACCTGCCATCTGAAACATCTTCAAGTGGTCCTCAATCGAGGCTTGTGTGTTCGGGACAGACATTTGCCTCAATCCTGAAGGCAATCTATCATCCCTCCGTTCTGTATCTGCCACAACAGGGCCTGAATTAAGATCCAGACTTTGACTTCCCCATTTTCTGCTGTCAGGTATCACATTACTAGTACCACCTGGAAGACCCATAACATATGGACGAGGATACGTGGATGAAACAACACCACCAGGCCCAACTGGCTGTGAAGTCATGGTAGGAAAACATATCCCGCCCACATTCGAAGAATCCATAAATGCAGTTGAACCAGAAAAGGAGTTTGAGGATAATGGAAAATTGGTTTCAAATGGAAATCCAGGATATGGAAAAGCTGTAGTGGATGGATAAGCAACAGCCGGAGAGGATGAAAGCACTGATCCCCTGTAGATTTCAGGACCAAAAGGACTGCTACCTGTAGGACCCATTATTCGTTGTGCCCCGGCACCAGTAACATAACTCTGCTCCCCTCTACCAGGCAGAAGTGGCGGGACAGTAATTGCAGGATAGGAATTTCCTGGAGGAAACCATGCAGAATAATTCCCATATTCAGCATTGTTTGTTCTCGCGCTATGAACAGCACTCGGAAACGGTACAGTGTTATTCATTTGCTGACTACGTGCTGGAACTTCACTACCAACTTCTTCAAGGCCAAGCCCATTATTTAAGTCAAAGTCTCTTGAGACACTTCCACCGTTAGACAACCCACTAGACAATGACGGCTTGCTTGGTAAAGAAGGAATATCCAGTTTGCTTATAGAGAAAGTACCAATTTCAGGAGTATCATCAACTCTGTTTAAATCAAGATCGAGTCCCACACTACGGTCATGTGGTCCAGACTCTAAAGAACCATGTGAACCAACATCCTCAAAACATCTTTCATCTGCCACATTTAAGTCAAAATCTAAGGGAGCACGACTTTGTTTGATAGAAGAGACATCAATGGAAGTAATGTCATTAGTAGAGGACTGCATCTCAGCATTTTTCCTAGGTTCAGCTGGTCGAAATGCACTGGTAGCAGCAGATCCTTTCCATCCAAGCTCCCCTTTGACCCTCAATGGGTTTTCTGGTGGAACCACCGGCCCTTTAGCAGCAGATGCCACTGTAATTGAAGCGTGGAAGCCACCAGAGATGGACGAAATAGGAAAAGGCAACGGGCAAGGAACATGAACTGCAGATGATGTGATAGGATCATCCTGTCTGGCAATATCCCCTTGACTTACATCATCAACAGGAAAGCCTTCATTTAAATCAAAGTCAAGTTTTACAGCTGCATCAGCACCAGTTGCAGAGCATGCATGCCTCTCCCCTGAAACTTCAGACTGATTTGCATCAAGCTTTTGCTCACATGACTGGGACACTTCATTCTCTTTCCTAGAAATTGTTTGTAAATCTGGCTGAACCGATGAACCAGAACACTGACCAACGGCCTTTCTGCCCATATTATCCTCAGCACAATCATTAGAATCATCTGGAGAAGAATCCTGCTCCATTCGTCTTTCGTCAGGCTCAATCACAACTGATTTCATGTCATCAGCATTTTCATCCCTGGGCACCATTAAAGCATTACCAGAAGCAGGTAACTCCTTTTTCAAATATATAGACTCACAGTTTTCAGCAATCGGAGAGGCCTTTTGCACCAGTATTCCTGTACCTGTTGCTTTCTCCACACTAATCTGCTTCACATTATCCACGCCAGAACTTAACTCGGGCTGCTTTTCACCTGATTCATTTCCCGACTCAACATTTGTAACAGGTTTTGAAACCAACATTTTCTCATTCTCAATGATCCCCTCATTCATTTGATCAACCTTCTGATCATCATCAAAAGTGGAGGCCCTTGGCTTTAATTTAGAGTCTGAAACTCCAGCGTCTGCATTACACTCCTTTTTAGGAGTCAGCATAGTTACAGAAGCATCTTCTTTGGTTTCAGGCCGTAATGGACCTTCAACATTTTGTAACAAATCTGTAGGGGAGACATTGATATTAGTGTCGTGGGAGGATGAAATGGTTTCACCATCCCCTGGAAAATCACGTGACAGTGTCATGGCAGGATGCCTCGATTCACTTTTTATCGGCAATGAATCAACTGTATTCAAAGGATGCTCTCCTGTAGCCCTACCATTCAACTCTGAAAGAGTGCGAACAGCTGCTTCACCAGAATGCTTTAACTTTAAATCATTGCCTGAGCATAGTTCATCTGGTGCAGGAGACTTTCTATCGGGGGATGCCACAGGTGATGCATTTTCCGATCTGGATATTTCCCCCGCAGCCACAGTAGCTAGTAGGTTCATCCCATCATCTCCATGGGAAACTGATGAACTTGCTTCAGAAAACTTTACACAGCTTTCAACTAATGCATTCATGGGGCTTAAAGAAGCATCATAAGTCTGCCCTGATCTGGAAACAAACCCAGATGGCAAACTGGTTGGTTTTGATGTTTCTAATGCCTTATCACTATCTTCATTTGCCCTGCATCGCTCATCAACTATTGGAGTGCCCTTATTTTCATCACCAATCAAAGCTTCATTAGCATCACAAGCCTCATTCATCATATTTGACACATGGGTCAGCAAACACTCGGTCTTAGTTTTCACTCTTCTGTCCTGATTATCATTCCGGTCAGCAGGAGATGAAGCTTTGCTGCTTGTTGTAGCTGGTTCTTCAAAAGAGCCCCCGCTAGCTCCCCTGGAAGGACTGCGACCAGTGTTTGGCAACCTGAGAATCAATCGCTGGTTATTCCCTTGATCGGCAATGGGCTGGTCAACTGATTTTTCATGGGATGCTCGGGTTGGTGATACTTTCTCAGACGGTGAATTTCTGGTTGAATTTTTTGCAGAGTTGTGCTCCTTCTGACCTACTACAGCACCAGGTCCGTGTACACCATTGCTTGACTTGCGAGTTCGAGATGCACAACCATGAATTTTACCCGCACTCATTGACACTGCAGTGGAGCTCTTCGCATCTTCCCTGCAAGAACCAATAGTTTTAGCATGTTCACTAGAACAAGTTATACTGTTATTTTGAGATTGACTAGAACTGCTGCTCCTCTCCTCTTTGATTGGTGTCAGAGGCAGATCTGCCGTTGCAGCTCCAACAAAGACTTTACTGTTTTGATCTTTTGAGTTCATGCCCACTGAGGCAGTCGATGATTTAGTAGAGCCAGGAGATGAAGACTTCGACAAAGCATCTCCAGAACTTAACTTAGATTGGGAACTTTTAGATAATGAGGGTTGAACAGCAGAGCTCTTCACAGCGTTATCAGAGGATCCCCCTGTTTTCCTATTTCCAACATGAGGAGAGTCGGAGTTTGCTGGCTTTGCTGGCCAAGAAACAGCACGGTTTGAACCAGACTTTGAATCATTCATGTTCATTTCGGCTTCCACACGCCTCTTCCATGTGTCTACTAAACTCCTAGCTTTCCTCTGAATTTCAGCATTTTTGTGGGTGCGTAAATGATTGACAGACTTTCCAACATTACAGGTCTGCAGTGCATGAAGGTCCACAGGAAGCTTATCCAATGCACGCAGTAAAGCTAACAAAAATTCATCAACAGACTTATCACTTTCTTTGGGCACATTTCCATCACCAATTTTGCCCTTATGGACCTCCTGCAGCCATTCATCCAACACAGATAAACCCCTGAGATGTACAAACCGACCCAGACAGTCATACCGGTCCGTAAGTGCAATTACATCAACAAGCATTATCCGCCCAGGTAAATCTATCTTTTTATCAGCACTGTCAGGCTGCATAAGCTGTACCAGTTTTTCAACTCCTTCAAAGTCCACAAGCCCACCTTTATCAGTTATTTTAGCAATCTCAGACTTTAACATGCTCTCCGGTCTAAACTGACCAGAATCTCCATCTTCTATCTTAAATAACCGCTCCTTTTTAGATGAATCAGAACCCTGATCACCCCGCTCTCTCTTTTTACCCTTACCCTGTGCACCAAAGGAAGAACTATTTTGTATGTTGTCAGAACCAGATTTCAATGACTGTGTTGACGCTGGACCATTCAAGGGTTTTGGAGAACGGCCTCCTGACTGCACAGCCCCATGCATTTCTAGTTTTGTCTTGTCTAATAGCTGGTTAACCTCTTCCTGTTGTTCCTGAATTCATCAACAGACCAAAAATGTATAAATAAAATCATCACATACAAAATTATAGGACAAAAAGAGATTTACAAGAAAACTAACATTAAGGTAGTCCTTATCAGTTAGCCACCATAAACAGTTGTTCTCAATGTCATAAACTCGTCGACAGACAAATGCGGATATCCCTGAAGGAAGTTCAACACCTTTACGAAGAAATGCGACTTTACACGGATGGAGTAATGATGCAGCAGGTGTTTCATCCTTGTGAAAGGAGTAAAAAACTTCGTTCGGTGCAGCTTCCAGCACAATTCCTTTAGCAAGTTTCAAATCAGCAGGTCGGTAAAGCCAATGCACTTCTAAACTAGGACTTTCTTGTTTATCGTACGATAGCTTGCGAATTATTCCGATAAAAGGAGGGGAGTCCCTAGGTGGCTTGAAGAGTGCACAATCACCAGCGCGAATCTTGCGTCCATCCTACAATGATCGTGAACAGTGATTAAATAAAATAAATCTACAAATAATCAAGCAAAAGGCAATGGGTGTTTATAGAAATCTATTATGAACGTAGTTGAAGCCAATAAAATTAAGAGAAGAAGAAAGAATCCTACTGCAGAAACAATATCAGATAACACAACAAGTATTTAGTTATCAAATGCAGACAGCAACCATTACAAACCACAAAAGTCGAACATAGGAATTCGCGACAGCATACAATTTACACACTGGATTTACAATCGTGTGAACGAGGAACTCTTTATACAACGTTTGCCACTCAAATGTTAATACATTAAATAACATAGTACACCAGTGAATGTCATAAAGGCGGAACCATCCACTAGATTTAGCCCAAAAATACCAGTTGGAAAATAAAGCCTAGTAAAAAATAATGTAGCAAACAATAAATACAAACCATCAAAATACAGGTAAAACCATCAAAATACAGGTAAAACGCAGGCTTAAAAGAAATCAGAAAGAAAAATATAACATTTCCCCCAAATCAACAAAGACGAATTCCATCCCAAGACCCCAACATCAGCTTCCGTTCAAACCAAGGGGAAATTTTCATCATTCACAGACAAGAAATCTCCAATATCCAAAAAATAAAACAAATAAATAAAAACCCACAACAGGTCCAGATTAAGATCGAGGAAAACGACGACCCACGACCGATAAGAGCCTTTATCATCACAGTAAACAAAATCGAAAAATTAGGTCAAAACGAAAAAAACACGAACACAAACATTAGAACCCATCAATATTACCGAGCTTCTTCAATTAAGATCAAAAATACACTTTTTAATTAAAAAAATTTGACATATTCGAGACAGTCGAAAACAACCAAACAGGATGTGTAGAGAAAATTGAGCGAGAAAAGGCAACGAAAGATTAGCAACGGTTTAGATTTATATATGTATATATTTATATATACTTTGCATATAAATTGAGACGGTGAAGAATCGATGGCTACAGTGGTCGCGTTAGCAGGTACAGGCCACATGTGCCGATTGTGTTTCCACTGGTCACCACCACACCCATGCATAATCCTCCATCTTCCGTGTCGATCCCAGCTGCGTCCCTGAAAAGAAACATCAATTCGAAAGCGAATTCGCACGCCTGGTCCTGGAAACCCTAGATTTGGAAGCACCGCGGAAGGGGGAAACCCTAGATCAAGCGCGGCATCGCAGATCTCCTCCTCCAATCCGGCTTGGGAGAGGAAGTAAAAGGGGATTTTACGGCTCGGTTACGCGCCTTCCCAATGATCGGCTAGGGAAAGAGAAAGGGTTCTTCTTCTCGTTACAGATCGAGCGATCGCTCTGGAAACTACGGAAATCCAGAGATTTTGTGCGAAGGAATAGCGAGATGAGAGAGAAATCGCCAGAAGAGAAGAGAGAGAAAGGGTTGGGTGAAGAGGCTGTCGCGCTTCACTCACGCGAAACGGTGAGATTTTGTTGAAGCAAAATTTGGGACAAAATTTTTAGAGAGAGAAAAGAAGAAGAGAATAGCAGAAAGCTAGAAAAATAAAAAATAATAACAATAATAAGAAAAAAGAAATTATATATATTTCTATTGATTGATGTCTACAATCCCAGCAAAAACGACGACGTATATATACACTAAACGACACAGTTCGCTGCTTCCGTTACGGACACACGTGTCTTCTGCGTCTATCTTACTGGCCCTTCCAACCTTTTACTTCTTTTCCCGTTTTCTAACATAATTCACTATGATTATTAGTAAAGAATAAGAACTCACTAAAGAAAATTATAAAATTATTATTCATCAACTAGATTAATTTTTGATTGAATGAATTGATATTCTTTTTTACTTTTTATCTGTAAGAGTTATCATATCTTAATTTTATTTTTACAGGTAAATAAAAAATAGATAATCTTTTACTAAAAAATAAATATTATTAGGTCTAAGTGATAAATGTTTTTTTTTTAAGGACAAGAAAGATTTCTATATTTATAAAAATTAACAATATTTTTAAATATAATTATTATTATTATTAAACTTAAATTTATTTTAGTGTTTTATACCAAGAATTTATTTTAATATTTGATATTACTTTTTACCAAAATAAACTGACAAATATATTTGTGCTTTAAGGTTGATTTAATGTTACCCACTTAATTTTTCTTTTTTTGTGTTAATACCATTTTATAATATCAATCAAGTTTTAATTATATGGTCATAGCTATGTTACTATAATATAGTAATATTTTAATTTACAAACTCAAATGCATACATGGTATAATATCTTCTTCTTCTTAAAGAGATAGATCATGGCTTTTGTGTGTAATTAACATTGCAGCTACTTATTCATGTGAGTCTTTGTTTGATGTATATGGAGTAGCAAATGATGGTCCTTTATCCGTTACTATAATTAATTAATTAATTTCCCATTATTTAGAGGGTTTGTTTATTGAAATATTTTTAGAAATATAGATGTTGAAACATTTATTCTCATGTTTGCTATAAGAAATTTAGATTCTCAAAAATCTCATATTTCTTAAAAGAAAGTGTGTATATGCAGTTTTTATTCTCATGTTAGGATCTTAATGGGAAGTTATTTATTACATATTTTATTACACTTTTAGTTTTTTTTTAGTTTAATTATCTTAAAATCTTGAAAAGTATTTACAAAAATATAAAAAGAATTAACAAAACATACTTAAATATGATAAATAAATATTTTGATTTTATATTTTATCATGCTATTGATAGAAGTTTTGATGTAGTTTTGTAGACAACAATTCCAAGCAAATGACAACATTGACCAAAATATTGATTGTTTTCCAAACAACTTGATCTACCATAATGACTATAATTTATGCCTATACTAGATGCGCATTATAATTATATATGAACATGTAGCCTGATTTACTCTATAAAATATAATCATAGTAATTATTATAAAATAAAATACAAAAATGGGTAAACTAACTCAAATATAAAAATTCGCTCATGCTCATATATGTTCATAATATCAACTATAAAAAGTTATACCAACTACAAATTATTATTCATTAACGAATCAAAGTCTCTTGTATATCAATATTATAGTCTGAAATTGAAATAATTTATTATAATTCAACTTCTTTAAAAAAAATTATATTAAGATAAATTTAAATAAATAGGAAAGAGATTATATCTAATGGAAGCCTATGTTAAAATAAATTTAAATAAATAAGTAATAAAAAATTTATAAATAAAATATAGGTGATCATTCTGTGTTTTGTTTATAATTGTATCTTTTTTAAATCCATTTTTTCAAATTTTCTTTTTGTGTTACCAAATTACTTCTCTAAAGAGATATTGAAGTAAGTGAGCTAATCAAAGTTATGATTTGTATAAGTGATCTAATCTCTACTAAAAATTATATTATTTTATTTTTCTTTTTTAAATGTTTTTTAAATGAGAAATATTATGAATATAGGATTTTATATTTGAAGATTTACTTAGAATCTTGTTAGATTTTTATAATGAATGTTTTGCTAGCAAGAATGTCATATTTAGATAAGGTGAATTAATCATTGCATTTAATCAATAGATTGATTATTTAGATGTGTAAAGATTATTGTACTTAGATTATTTTGTGTTTGAAACCTTTTTGGTATAGTTTTGATGTTGTGTAAAGTGTATATCATATTAAAAATATGTATGTATATTAATTATCAATGTAGTTGCCATGTTGAACAAATTGGAGTAAGTTTTAGGTGTTATTATTGCAATGAAATTTTCTATAAGTTGAAAAATGTTGCTTCT
>Ga0099824_1002085_pt1 | contig 28997 bp, 19 predicted proteins | sample SiratrowhiteBW_FD_76837 | JGI IMG/M metagenome (GOLD analysis project Ga0099824, IMG submission 76837) | Root nodule microbial communities of legume samples collected from California, USA - Siratro white BW | ecosystem: Host-associated > Plants > Roots > Nodule | place: USA: California... | reverse complement strand
TATATATATATATATATATATATATATATTGTATAACATATAGTGACTCCAACAAAGGGGAACAAATTCTAAAATAAAGTTTACAATCTTTCATATATTTTTACACTTGCATTTGTATCTGTTCATTTGTTGGAAACAAATTCTAAAATAAAGTTTACAATCTTTCATATACTCTTACACCTGCATTTGTATCTGCTCATGTACATTGAATATAATCATCATGGCAGTTTACAAAATAATATTAAAAGCAAAGGTAAGCTAGTAAAAAGAAAATTTTATAACATATTTAATACATGCAAAAAGAGCAAACCATATTAGGTAGTTATTGGTAAGAATTTCTTAAAAGACTAACATACAAAGTTTCAATACTAAATACATTTTCATTCAAGTATTCATATCAAACATCATACATCAATAGACCACATCACACACATTGGCCACACATGGACCACATCACAGGTATTGGCCACACATGGACCATATCACACATATAGGTCACACATAAGATCCATTAAGTATGCCCAACCAGAGACTAACACCTAATCCAATACCCAATACTTTGATTCAGCAAATTTAAAAGAAATGACTAATCCAATACTGAAGACTTAGATTGCCAGCGAATCTAAGAGAAAGGACTATAATCCAATACCCAAAACTTAGATTGTCAATGAATTTAAGAGAAAGGATCAGGGTAAGTTCAAACATTCAATACTGAGTGTCTACCAGCAGTCCCAGTGTGTATGAGCTCCCTCATCAGCTTCTCACCGCCTGATATCTTAATCTACATCTTAGTCTACGTGACTTAGATCATCAGTAAAGCTAGAGGATATTTGTTAAATATAGGCGTGCTATACTTAATATCCACAAACAAGCATAACTCATACACTATCCCAAATGTATGACATCAACTTCATCATTCAATCATTAACATCAACACATACCATTGAATCACAAATCATAGTATACAAGAATCTTTCCATCATCAAAACAATACTTAACTACTAAATTGTCAAAATTTACTATTCTGACATGTTCCCACAATATAAGATTAAATATTTCATCAAAAATATCATCCAAGAACTTATTTACCACTAGAACAATATATATCTACTAAATTTTATCAAAATCATTCATCTCTATATTTTTCAAAATCATTTCTCAATCAAAATAATTCACCTTCATTCAAAAACAATTCCTCAATCAATCATGTATAAAGATATATTTTATTCAATAACTGGTCTCAAACTTTAAAACATATCAAAGTCTTATCACAATTCATATTCAACCCATCAAACAACAATTAAAAGTTCTTGCATGATACTTTCTAACATCATTACTCAAAACAGTTCAAATTAATCACACTAAGTCAAGATAAACAATCAAACTCATTTAGTGCTTAAGGACCAGTCAGACCTGCAAGAAAGACTTGAGCACTGATAATCACATATTCAAGTTTTCTATCTTAGAGTACCATTTAAAAGTAACTAAATAGCATAAAAACAAGTTCCTAGCTCCCCTGATGATGATATCCAAAACAATTCTTCCAAACTAGCTAGTGGCACTAACCCAATCTCTAGGGATCTAGAACAAGTTATCAGAACAAAATCAAATTTCAATATAATCTTAATTAAGTTGAAAGAAATATTTTTCTCAAATATTTCTATTAAAATTGATGACAAAAACATAAGAAAAAATTGAGAATAAAGGATCTTTAGAGTAAATTTGAACTTATTCTGTTTTAGATTCTGTTCGGTTAGTAACTCTTTATTTAGTACAGGATATTAGCAGATTCTAAAATAGATGAGATATAGAAAAGAAAAATCAGAAAAAAAAAAAAACTTAGAAAAAAAAAAGGAAGAGAGAAAAGAGTTAGGCTTCTGGCTTTTTTTTTTTTTTATAATATTGTGCCTTATTAGAAATGTTAGTGTAAGCAAATTTAAAAATGGAGTACAAATTATATTTTATTCGGATGTGATGATAGTAGTATATATTTTAACACAAGAAAGAAAAATGGTATTGTAATTATATTTAAAGACGCATTTGGTATATAAGAAAGAAATTTTACTCTTGGAAATATAAAAGAAATCTAATATTTACTTAAATAAGTTCTTTATTAATAAAAGTAATATTTTAATATAGATTGAATTCCTAAAAATCAAATTAAATTTAATTGTTCATATAATAATTTTTTTTAAATTTAAAAATCGTATATCTGTTATACACACGTTAAAATATTAATTAATGAACTCATAGAAACAAATTTTATTAATATTTTTTTTTATGTTTGGTTTAATTCTGAAATATAATATTCTTAAGAACGCGTATTCAAGAATATGTTTTCTTTTGCAAAATTATTCCTATAAAGGAAAAATCTAACTTTGTTAAGTTTAAAAAAGTTACCGCAATAAAAATATCACATTAACCTTATTTAATCATTTATTATGCAACAAATAATTAATTTTTTATATTCGTACATAAATTTGAAACTATGTATAGATTTGAATTCGTAAGTAAATTCGAGTTATATATGAATTTTTTTTCTGTATATAACATTAAACATTAAATTGGTACCCAGAGTCCATTTCGAAGGATGTTTTTATATGTAATGGTAATTGGATTCGTAGGTAAATATAGGGATATGTTACGTACAAATCATAATAAATGATGAATTGAAAATTGAAAAATTAAAATTGAAAAAGTTGAATTTTATTTTATTCGAAAATCCTCATATATATTGTTAGACTTATATAAATACTTTTAAAAATATGTATAACTAATCATCATTCTTACAAAATCATAATTCTCACTATATGATTTACAAAAATCATGATTTCTTGAAATAAAAAAAACTTGCATTGAACTAAATGCTAAGAAAGTTTATGCGTTTTACTTTAAATTCAATAAAAATACTAAAATATGACAATAAAGTAGTTTTACACAATTGAATCATTTTCTACACCTTTTACTACAAATACTTGGTACTAATAAATAGACACAAGTGTTCCAGAAGAAACATAATGATTCGAATTTTTACCCTCCCTCCTATTCTTTCATAGATAGTGTAAGGTGTAGTTCATTCTAGAACGTATGTATCATGCAAATACCATACTTCATGACCAGCTATCACCGAAACAATGAAAGGAACTTGCTGCACAATCATCTCAGCTGTACAAGCATTATTCGTGGTTCTGTAGAGAGTTTCATCTCCTTCGGTGTGTTTGTTCGGATATGAAAGCCATCTCTTATCTTAGTATTAAGAAAATGTCCATATGAGGTATGTTGACCAGAGAGTGAGAGCAATAGTTGCAGCACCGTATGTCCACAAGAGGATAACTGAAAACTCTTCAGTGCCTACATCAAATAGCTGAGCCATGGTACCTGCACAAGTATAACCTCGGTGTAACATAAATTAAACTTTATGTAAGTTATAGTTAGCAAAAATTTTTTACAATTCAGAAGCTCCCAATGTAGAAGTTAATGCAAACAGGATATAATATAAGTAATTAAAAGAGGTTAAAAGAAGTATATTTGTATGGAGTGCATGAATCACTCACTGATATTCATTGCAGGTGGCAAGGCATACTGCATCACTAGCACATATTGAAACAAAGGGTCCAATGGGAGAAGACCAAAATTTGCAGCCCCTCTGACAACACAAAATCCAATGGCAGGTAGTAAGACTAGTCGAGCTATGATGATGCAAATCAGGACCAATGGTTGGATACTTGATGACTGCATGCCTGTAATTTTGGGGCAGATAAAATTGAAGAACTATAACTTCAGTTCTAGGATTGTCTAAAAGTATGCTGACAAATGATAGTATATATACTGAAGTTAATTTTCTTTACCTTGTGTAAGGTTGCCTCCAAGCAAAACAGTGATACAAGGAATTGTACCATCCCTAAAAGAAAAAAAATTAGTCCAAATGAATGAGCTGTTGGAAAATAATAAACACCAACGAAATGCCTTGTACAGTAAATAAATTTGACTAACATGCAACACTATTAAACTCGTCTAAAGGCCAAATTCTAAGGTTGAAAATATTATTTACTGCAAAATTTCTCTTTAACAGTTTCTTCTTGTAGTTCTTAGTTATATATGATGCATACTCAGTTAAAGCAGGTATCTCTATCAAAGTGTGGAGACGAGTTTGGATGATATCTCCAAATTTTGATTATTTGTCATCTTTCTCTCTACCATTTTTACAAGCCTAAAAATTGTTTGAGCGATTTCTTTTGCAAATTCCATATCATTTTAATAAACTTTTTTGTCATCTTTTTTCAATTATTACTGCACTAATATTGTTTCATATACAAATTTTCCTTGTCATGTCCTTTGATATGTACCTATATGTTTACTCTAATATTACCATTTGTTATTTTTTTTATCCTTTTAAAGCTTAACATTAACATGAACCATACACTGCATAATATAGGGCCATTGTTTTTATGAGAGAAAAGGAACATACCCTAGTAATTGAATGGAGTCTTGGATCACTCGTAGTGGAGCATCGCGTCCTATTATTAGGTTCCTTAGCCATTTAACCCCACCAAAGAGAAAACCTAAAAACTGTTCATGGGGGTAAACTTTTCAGGATTATTTAAAGGCTAAGGAACAAAGTTGAAAGCAATAAGAAAGGAAATGAAAGGAACTCACCGTAGCAATTGTTGGGGGTGACATTAGTTCTGTCAGGATTTGACCTACAGTTTCCATCATTCTATGCCAAAAAGATTTTTCACTATTCATTGACACAACGGACGCACCTTGGTCTACAAGCTGCAGATTTAGAATTTTGGATTCATTTTATAATCCAGCAAATTGTTGAGAATTTTTTATATATACTAATACCAACTTGAGTTTGAGAAAAAAAGAAGAATGCACAAAATTAGATTGCAGTTCAAAAAGGAATGGATAGAAAGATTTTTTATGCTCACTCATTGTTATTTGGTAAAGAATATATAGGAGCACTAGCACTCTCATATTATGTTTAATAAAATATTTTCATGCCAATATTTTCATTTCCTTCCTACACAAACATAGCAATAATGTACACTACTACTTCATGGTTTTACAATTTGATTTTCTGTGTATCCGGCATAACCATCATTTTGCTTGAGAAAGCCAGTTTCTGCATCAGCATCTATGCCTTTGATGGGAATCTTTAAGATCTCAGCAGCCTCAAATGCTTTATATCTCAAGGATGTGTTTCGCATTAGTTGGTAAGTATAGGTCCAGATGAAGACACCACCAAGCTACAATTAATAAAAGAAGGTAATATCAGATACATGTTGAGATGGTGAAAGCAAATCAAGGGTAAAAATGGACGCATTACCGCCAAAGAGCAAAAAGAATAAGAGAGAGCCCTATTGCGGCAATCATCAGGTTCACCAAATGGACCTCCTTTTTCATCACATATGGCAGGGACAATTACAATGGGAAGATTACCCATGTTTCCTGATCAAAGATTCACCCTTGAAATCAGAGCTTTTTTTGTTACATTTATAAGAGAGGCATTAGATAAAGGGTTTGTGAGACAATTATAAGAGTGTTTGGTAGGAATGAAAAATGGAAGCATTGGGTGAGAACAGAAATAAAAGAAAAGCATGCATATCCATGTCTAGGCACATTGCTAAAATTCTCACATCTTCCTCACCATTCCTTCCAAATTTACTCTTGCCAGCTGTACCACAACTTTGATGCTATGGTACCTGTTGAACATGAAGCAATAATGAGCCCTTGCACTTTCAAGTTCGGTTTTAGTACTTTTACAATTATCCATCCCAGAATCCCTCCAATTAAGAAGGTAAGTCCAATGTTAACGGGCATAAACCACCTGCACTCATGATTAAACAAGACATGGTTAACTTTTAGCATAATCAAACCAAAATAACCGTACCCCTTTTCGCGACACAATTGTATATCTTATAAAATTAGCGGTTGGGATCCAGACGAATAACATATCTTAAATATAAACGTGAAAAAAAATAAAAAATTACTGTGAAAAGAAATACAATAATTCTCACTCTAACCTTGTGAGATATGAGTTCAGAAAAAAAAAAAAAAAAACCTCATTTTATACCTATACATATACAATGTAAACCACCCATCACGTAGAGGTGAATAATTATTCTCTCTGGACGATCATTTATTTAGCTTTTCCACAAAATTAACTTTACTAATTTTACAATCTACCACTTAAAGATAATTTTGGTAAATTTTTAAAATATCAAAGATTTCAAGTTGTTAATGTATCCAATAGGCCATAGGAGGATTTGCACCATTCAAACTTATTAGTATTGATTGGTTTTGTCATGGCATTTACTAGGCTATCTTTAGTGTAAATCTTCAATGTATCCACACTTCCTTCTTCCATGACTTCCCGAACAAAGTGATATTGAACACCAATGTGTTTTTTCCTAGAATGAAAAATTGGATTCCTTGCAATATGCCAAGCACTCTAACTATCACAATACACAACAATCTTCTGTTGTTTGTGTCCAAGTTCCTAAATTAACTATTGGATCCAAATGGATTCCTTGTACGCTTGAGTAGTTATCATATATTCAGCTTCTGTAGTAGATAAAGCTACTACAGTCTATAACTTAGATAACCAGCTCACAGCTCTTCTTACAAGTGTGAACACATAGCCTGTGTATATTTTTGTTTGTCAAGATCACCTGCAAAATCTGAATCAACATATCAATTGATAATGAGCTCTGATCCTCCAAAACATAATCCAATACTCAAGGTTTCATATCTTAGGATCCTCTTAACAACATTTCAATGCTCTTTACCCGAATCTGCCATAAATCGACTTACCACCTCAATTGCTTGAGCAATATTTAGCCTTGTACAAATCATGACATACATAAGGCTTCCCACTGCTGATGCGTACGGTACTCGAGACATTTCCATCCTCTCTCCTTCACTACTAGGACACATACTTGAGGATAATTTAAAATTGATAGGAAGTGGACTTAAAATTGGCTTACATTCTTTCATGTTGAAGCGCTGCAAGATCTTCCTCAAATAATTCTTTTGAGATAGCCAAATCTTCCCATCTTTACTGTCTCGGTGAATTTGCATTCCTAAAATCTTATTTGTCGGCCCCAAGTCCTTCATATCAAACTCCCTAGCCAATTGAGCCTTCATTTCTTGGATTTGATCTTTGTTGGGGCCTACCACCAACATGTCATCCACATACAACAATAAGATAATGAAATCATTATCACAAGACCTCTTGTAAGTACAATGATCTGAACTAAGTCTATTGTACAAGGCTAATAATGAAGGAATAAAATCTCCTATACCAACACCCTGTCACCTGCTTTAGAACGTAAAAAGATTTGGTCAACCTACAAACCAATTTTTCTTTTCCTTGTTCCTCGAAACCTTCTTGCCAGAGCATATATATCTCTTCTTCAAGTTTGCCGTGAAAAAAAGCAGTCTTTACTTCTAGTTGCTCAAGATGTAAATCAAATACACCTCACATGTCTAGAACTTATCTAATAGTAATTAATCTAACCATTGGAGAAAATATTTCATGAAAGTCAATTCCTTGTTTCTAAGCATATCCCTTGACAATCAATCTTGCACGATATCGTTCCACTTGATCATTACTATCTTGCTTAATCTTGTAAACCCATTTGTTACCAATGGCTTTCCGACCCATTGGAAGTGTAACAAGTTTCCAAGTATGATTCCTATGTAATGCCTCAATTTCTTCTTGTATTGTTATCATCCACATAGAAGCACTTTTCATAGCCTTTGGAAAAGTTGTTGGCTCTCCTTCTTCTGTTAGAAAAAAATATGGATCATGACTTGCCATAACATAGTCTAAGTGCCATGATGGTTGCCTTGTCTGGCAATAGGATCGTCGCACTTCTATCTCATTTGACTCAATTAGTACTTGTTCATTGTGTTCAAATTTTGCTTCAAAAGAATCATTTTCTTTATATTTCTCATATATCAAAATTGTAGTAGTTTCCTTAGTAGTGTTGTCATTTCTTTCTTTACTTTGTAGTTCATTTTCTGCAAATACAACATCTCTGCCGATGATTACTTTGCGGGCAGTGGGATCCCATAGGTAATACCACTTAATAACGTCAGCATAACCCAAGAATATGCATTTCCTAGATCTTGGATCCAGTTTTGTCCTTTCTTGGGAGTTGTACATCACGGACACAGGACATCCAAACACGTGTGGAGAAGAATAATTAGATAGCTTGCCATTCCACATCTCAATTGGTGTCTTTAAACCAATTGCAGTAGACGGTGACCGATTTATTACGTAACAGGCAGTCTTTAGTGCTTCACCCTAAGAAAACTTGGCTAACCCTACAGTTTTGAGCATAGCTCTAGTTCTTTCTAGGAGAGCTCTATTCATGCTACACCATTTTGTTGCGTTGTATATGTAACTATGAATTGCCTCTGAATACCCGCTTGCTTGCAAAATATGAGAAAATCTTCATTAGTATATTCTCCTCCCTTGACAACCCGTAAGCACATTATCTTCTTTCCCAATTCAAGATCTACTCTTGCTTTGAATTCTTTGAATATCAGAAACACGTTTGACTTATTGATTAGGTACACCCATAGCCTCCTAGAATAGTCATCAGTAAATGATACAAAATATTTCGCTCCTTCTAGGGACATCTCTGGTGATTCCCATACATCATAATCAATGTGTTGCTCCGAGTAGTCGATCTACCGAATGTCAATCTATGTTGTTTGCTAATTACACGATGGTAAGTTTACTGATTTGAGCTTGGGAATAAGATTACGTTCCACAAGAATCTTTAAGTCACATTCTGACATGTGGTCTAATTTGCGATGCCACATCATTGTCGGTTCTGCTCTGCTTACTGAAGCAATTGATGCCTCTACTTCTTGCAAAGTATCACCTATAAGTATATATAGATTTGCCGCAATCTTTTCTGCTTTTATCACAACAAGAGCACCTTTAACAACTTTCAAGATATCACCTTCAATATGGGTCTTGCAACCAAGGTCATCCAGTTGTCCAATAGATAACAAATTCTTCTTCAAGCCCTTCATGTGTCTTACCCCTTGAAGTGTGCGAACAAAACTATCAAACATTTTTATTTTGATAGTACCCACTCCAATAATTTCTAAGGCATAATAATTTCCCATGAACACAGATCCTTCCAAGACAGATTCATAAGTATAAAACCAATCATGATGCGGAGTCATGTGCCAAGTTGTTCCTGAATCCACAATCCAAACATCAGTGAGTTGTTTGTCACCTTTAGAACTAATTGTTGCTTCGCCATACAAGATTTCTCCATCATTAGAGGTACTCACAACACATCCTTGAGAGGTTGATATTTCTAAAGCCTTCTCTATACTCTTTTTGTTTCGACAATCTTTCTTAAAGTGCCCTCTCATGCCACAAATGTAACATATAAAGTTCTCCCTTCCTCATGACTTTGATACACTTTGTCCTTGACTCCCACTGGAACCACGCTCCATTGATCTCCCTCTCATTACCAACAACGCCTCTGCTTGCTTTGAGCTCTACAATGTATCTTCCTTATTTTTTTCGCCTGGATTCTTCTTCAAGAATCGTAGTAGCCATATCATCAAAGGAAAGATAATCATTCAAGACATTATTCGTCAGGTTGATGATGAGTTGATCATATGAATGTGGTAAACTTTGAAGTAGAAGATCTACATATTCATTTTCTGCTATTTTGTAATCCAACGATGAGAGTTGAGAAAATTTTGTATTTAGATTGTTAATGTGATTCGTTGATAATGTATATTCATTCATTCGAAGAATATAAAGTCTCTTCTTCAAGAATATCTTGTTGTGAAGTGACTTGGCCTCATATAATTTGGTGAGAGCATCCCAAATTTTCTTTGCTGTCTTTTTCTATGCTAGACTTGACAAGACTGAATCAGCTAGTGCCAAGTGCAAGTTTCCAACTGCATTATCATCCATTTTCTTCCATTTTTTATCTGTAATCCCAGTGGGTCTTCCTTCAATTGCAGCCACGCAATTGTATTTCCTCTTAATTGCTTTTATTTTCAATTTCCACAAGGGAAAGTTACTCCCACTGAATTTTTGAATCTCATACTTTGTTGCCATTTTTTTTAATATGGCACGCGGTAAGTCGCAGTGGAAAATAAAATTAATCAACAACCTTTAGTTGTGATGCCATTGTTGAGATCCAGACGTATAACATATCTTAAATATAAATGTTAAGAAAATGAAAACTTATATCATTTGTGAAAAGGAATACAATAATTCTTACTATATGACCTTGTTAGATATAAGTTCAGGACAAAAAAAACTCATTTTATAACTACACATATATCATGTAAACCACCCTTACTTATAAGTGGATAATTCTTCTCTCTCTCCACCATAATTTATTTAGCTTTTCTACAAAATTAGCTTTACTAATTTATTTAGGTTTAATAATTTTGTGGAAAAGCTAAATAAATGATGGTGGAAAGAGAGAAGAATTATCCACCTCTAAGTGATTGGTGATTTACATAATACATGTGTAGCTATAAAATGAGTTTTTTTTTTCTGAACTCATATCTCACAAGGTCATATATGGGAATTATTGTATTCCTTTTTACAAATGATACGGGTTTTCATTTTCTTCACGTTTATATTTAAGATATGTTATGCGTTTGAATCCCAATAGTGGCATCAGAGGTAAAGGTTGCTGATTAATTTTATTTCCTGTTGCAACTTATCGCGTGCCATATTAAAAAAACATGGCAACGAAGTATGAGATTCAAAAATATAGTGGGAATAACTTTTCCTTGTGGAAATTGAAAATAAAAGCAATTATGAGGAAAGACAATTGTGTGACTACAATTGAAGGTATACCCACTAGGATTACAAATGAAAAATGGAATGAAATGGATGACAATGCAGTTCCAAACTTGCACTTGGCACTAGCTGATTCAATATTGTCGAGTGCAGTAGAGAAAAAGACAAAAAAGAAAATTTGATATGCTCTTACTAAATTATATGAGGCCAAGTCACTTCACAACAAGATATTCTTGAAGAGGAGATTTTATACTCTTCGAATGAATAAATCCACATTGACAATGGATCACATTAACAATCTAAATACACTATTTTCTCAACTCTCATCGTTGGATTAAAAATAGTAGAAAATGAATGTGCAGAGTTTATACTTCAAAGCTTACCAGATTCATATGTTCAGCTCATCATCAAACTAACTAATAATATCTTGACTGATTATCTTTCCTTTGATGATAGGGCTACTGCGATTCTTGAAGAAGAATCCAAACGGAAAAATAAGGAAGATAGATTGGAGAGTTCAAAACAAGCATAGGTGTTGTTGGTGATGAGAGGGAGATCAATGGAGCGTGGTTCCAGTGGGAGTCAAGGACAAAGTAGATCAAAGTCATGAGGAAGGAAGAACTTCAAATGCTACATTTGTGGCATGAGACGGCACTTTAAGAAAGATTGTCGAAACAAAAAGAGTATAGAGAAGGCTTCAGAAATATCAACCTCTCAAGGATGTGTTGTGAGTATCTCTAATGATGGAGAAATCTTGTATGGCGAAGCAACAATTGGTTCTAAAGGCGACAAACAACTCACTGATGTTTGGATTGTGGATTCAGGAGCAACTTGGCACATGACTCCACATCATGATTGGTTTTATACTTATGAACCTGTCTTGGAAGGATCTGTGTTCATGGGAAATGATTATGTCTTAAAAATTGTTGGAGTGGATATTATCAAAATAAAAATGTTTGATAGTTTTGTTCGTACACTTCAAGCGGTAAGACATGTGAAGGGCTTGAAGAAGAATTTGTTGTCTATTGGGCAACTAGATGACCTTGGTTGCATTGAAGGTGGGATCTTGAAAGTTGTTAAAGGTTCTCTTGTGGTAATAAAAGTAGAAAAGATTGCAGTGAAACTATATATGCTTATAGGAGATACTTTGCAAGTAGAAGAGGCATCAATTACTTCAGCAAGCCAAGAAGAAACAACAATAATATGGCATCGCAAACTGGACCACATGTTAGAACATGGGTTAAAGATTCTTGTGGAACGTAATCTTATTCCTAAGCTCAAATAAGTAAACTTACCATTTTGTGAGCATTGTGTAATTAGCAAACAACATAGATTGACATTTGGTAGATCGACTCCTCGGAGCAAGCACATGTTGGTATTGATTCATTCTGATGTATGAGAATCACTAGAGATGTCCCTAGGAGGAGCAAAATATTTTATATCATTCATTTATGACTATTCTATAAGGCTATAGGTGTAGCCAATCAAGAAGAATTCAGACGTGTTTTCGATATTCAAAGAATTCAAAGCAAGAGTAGAACTTGAATCTAGAAAGAAGATAATGTGCTTAAGGATTGACAACAGAGGAGAATAGATAGATAGAGAGTTTCTCACATTTTTGCAAGCAAGCAGGTATTTAAAGGCAATTCACAATTGCATATACACCGCAACAACATGGTGTAGTAGAGCGGATGAATAAAACTCTCTTAGAAAGAACTAGAGTTATGCTCAAAACTACAAGGTTAGCCAAGTTTTGTTTGGGTGAAGCACTAAAGCCTGTTTGTTACGTAATAAATTGATCACCATCTACTACAGTTGGTTTAAAGACACCAATTGAGATGTGGAATGGCAAGCCAGCTAATTATTCTTCTCTACAGGTGTTTGGATGTCCAAACTACTATAATTTCAATAGATGGGAAGTCTAGAGACAATTATTCTTTTGAAGCAAAATTTGAGCACAAAGAACAAGTACTAGATGAGTCAAATGAGATAGAAGTGCGACAATAATTGTGCTAGACAAGGCAACCATCATGGCACTCAAACTATGTTATGGCAAGTCATGATGCATATTGTCTTCTAACAGAAGAAGGAGAGCCAACAACTTTTCGAGAGGCTATGCAAAATCCAAATGCTTCTATGTGTATGACAACAATGCAAGAAGAAATTGATACATTACATAGGAATCATACTTAGAAACTTGTTGCACTTCCAAAGGGTCGGAAAGCCATTGTAACAAATGGGTTTACAAGATCAAGTGAGATAGTAATGATTAAGTGGAACAATATGATGCAAGATTAGTTGTCAAGGGATATGCTCAGAAAGAAGGCGTTGACTTTCATAAAATATTTTCTTCAGTGGTGAGATTAACTACTATTAGAATAATTTCAGCCATGTGTGTTGTGTTTGATTTACATCTTGAGCAACTAGATATAAAGTTGCTTTTCTTCATGGCAAACTTGAAGAAGATATATATATATATATATGCTCCAACCAAAAGGTTTCGAGGAACGAGGAAAAGAAAACTTGGTTTGTAGGTTGACCAAATTTTTGTACGATTTAAAGCAAGGGCCAAGGTATTAGTATTAGAGATTAATTCCTTCATTATTAGCCTTGGATAAAACATACTTTGTTAAGATCATTGTACTATTACAAGAGGTTTGGTGACAATGATTTCATTATCTTGTTGTATATGGATGACATGTTGGTGGTAGGCCCCAACAAAGATCATATCCAAGAATTGAAGGCTCAATTGGCTAGGAAGTTTGATATGAAGGACTTAAGACTAGCTAACAAGATTTTAAGGATGCAAATTCACCGAGACAGTAAAGATGGGAAGATTTGGCTATCTCAAAAGAATTAATTGAGGAAGATCTTGCAACACTTCAACTGCAAGAATGTAAGTCAATTTCAACTCCACTTCCTATCAGTTTTAAATTATCCCCTAGTGTGTGCCGTAGTAGTGAAGCAGAGAGGATGAAAATATCTTGAATACCGTACGCATCAGCAGTGGGAAGCCTTATGTATGACATTATCTGTACAAGGCCAGATATTGCTCAAGCAGTTGTAGTGATAAGTCAATTTATGGCAGATTCGGGTAAAGAGCATTGGAATGTTGTTAAGAGATCCTAAGATACATCAAAAGGACCTCAAGTATTGCATTATATTTTGGAGGATTAGAGCTCATTGTCAATGAATGTGTTGATTTAAATTTTTTAGGTGATCTTGATAAATGAAAATCTACTACAGGTTATGTGTTCACACTTGCAACAGGAGCTGTGAGCTGGTTATCTAAGTTACAAACTATGGTAGCTCTATTTATTATAGAAGCTAAATATATGACAGCTACACAAGCATGCAAGGAAGCCATTTGGATCTAACGGTTAATGGTGGAACTCTGACACAAACAACAGAAGATTGTTGTGTATTGTGACTATCACACTGCCTTGCATATTTCAAGGAATCTAATTTTTCATTCTAGGGCTAAACACATTTGTATTCAATATCACTTTGTTTGGGAAGTCATAGAAGAAGGAAGTGTGAATATGCTAAAAATTCACACTAAAGATATACTAACAGATGTCATGACAAAGCCCGTTAATACTAATAAGTTTGAATGGTATAGATTCTCCTATAACCAATTGGATACATGAGCAACTTGAAATCTTGATTTTGAAAATTTACCAAAATTATCTTTAAGTGGGAGATTGTAAAACTAATAAAGTTAATTTTGTGGAAAAGCTAAATAAATGATGGTGGATAGAGAAGAATTATCCGCCTCAAAGTGATGGATGGTTTATGTGTAGCTATAGAATGGTTTTTTTTAACTCATCTTCACAAGGTCATATAGTTGAGAATTATTGTATTCCTTTTCCCAAATGATATGAGTTTCCATTTGCTTCATTAGTTTGTGCATGCTATATTTCTATATATAACTAATACACATGCTTTTTTGGTAGTGCCGATAAGAGAAAACCCCTTTTTATTTTAACTAAACTCTAGAGAATAGTTTCTCAGGCTTTCCATTGCGAATCAAGACTGAACAAAAAACAAAGCAAGCAAAGTTTATAAAAGAAAAAAAATTAATCATTGTGTACCATAATATCATTTCGTCAAGAGAAACATTCTTGGCAAAACTGGCAAATATAAGCGAAGGAGTGAACGCAATGAAGACAATCTGCTCAAAGGGTACACAAAATCAAAGGAAAAAAAATGCTTGTATAAGAATGAAGCACAGTTTGTCCATAATTTATTCTCTAAGGAAAAATAGGATGCAAGAGCATTGAACAAGTAAGTATTCACCAAATTTTAATTGAAACCTCATTGATATTTAATGCAGATAGTCTCTTACCTTGTTCAGGGTTTTTCTAAAGTCTGCTGAAAGAAGATTATTACAATTATCTGTTGCCATAAAAACTCCTACTGCACTGATAAGTATGACTTGAATAACTGGCGCAGAAGCCACCTCCAACAGTTCCCAAAACCCCATTTATATATTTGCCTCTATTGTTCTGAGCTCCTTCTCTTGTTCAATGTTACTGTTTTCCTCTCACGTTCAGTTCTATCCTCTAGGATGAATAGAAGATAAATCTTTAAAAACAGAACAAAGATAAACACACTATACAGTGACAATAAGAAGCAGTCGAGGAAAAGAATAAAGACACTAAACGAAGAGACTAAGTCCATATATGAAGGCCAATGTCAACAGCAAGGACCAACCATGAATGTAACATCAATTTTCAGCTCATGAGAAAACCAGTGGAATTGATAACATTTACCAATCTTTGGTAACTTACAGGAATGAGCATAGACATAATGGCACACAATCTGTGACTGCTGTAAGACAGCCATGTCAAGAAAACTCAACCTAAAGAAATTAAAAGTGTATAAGTGTTAACGAGACGAACTTTAAATAATTATAAGAGTATAAATAAGGATAAAAATCTAGAAAAGAGGAAAAACTTCAAAAGAAAAGTTAGTGTAATTTTCTCTTTTTAAAAGTAAATATTAAGTAGAAAAGGGATTACTGACCAAGTATTTTCATCTCTAGTGATGAAACCAATCCATTGACAAGTAGCAGCAGCAATTAATGTGTAGCATATTTTTCAAACCTGTTCATAACATATTTTTAATCCAATAAGAATATGTCAAATTAAGACTCTCAGGAACCTATTTATCTTTTTATATAAATATATTCAGATAACACACACTATATAGATAATCCATTGCTGAGAGGATATATGTATGATGCATGCATGTCAAAGGAAGAAGGGTGGTTGTATTATCAAACCTGTGAATCAGAGAGACAAAGAACTTGTTTGAAAGTAAGAGCAAATGAGTTTGAGAAGAGAGCAAAAAACAGGAAGGAGAAGAGTGTGCTATGATTCGTTGAGCAATGAGTGTTGATTTGTTCAAATGAGTAGAGTTAGATGCATCGTTATTTGCGCGTTGCCTCAAGGATGCTGTCTAAACATAGTTAGATCATGAGTTTAGTTTCAACTTTCATGTATCTTTCTTCTTTCTATTTATTTTTCCTGTTATTTTGACCAACATCAACCACACAAGTTGCTCTGTCTATTTCCAACCTTTGTCTCATGCTATCAGTATCAATAACTTTTATTTTTATAGATTATAGTTTGTTTCCTATAGTTTTTTTTATTAGCCTAGAAATCTATTAGTCCTTGTTTTAATCCCTACTAGACATGGGAAAAATATTATAGACGAAAAGAAATTTGAACGTTTTACTATCTGTTGCATAAAAGGAGAAAGAAAGAGAAACAGACGAGGCTAATATAGGGGTTTTTCTTCCTACACCTCCATAATTTCTAAATGCATCTCCATAAATTTTAAAAGGACCATTTTACTCTTGGTAAAACTAATTTCTAAATTACTTGTTTAGGAAAAGTTTTCTAGGATTTCTAAAACAATGGAATAGAATTTTTGAAATAAAATTTTCAAGAATAAGAATTAACTTTCTAGAACAAGTTTTTTAAACAAATGAATGCATTGAAAAACGAGTTTTTTAAAACAAAATTTTTAAAATAATTTTTTTGGAAAGTAAATTATAGCTTCCAGAACAAGATTTCAGGTACAACTCTCTCTCACTTCTTCCTCTCCGAGAGTGCAGAGTGCGATGGAAAATGAAACTTTAGACAGCGGCAGAGGAAGCGATGCACTTGGCAGCGGAAGTGGTGTAGTGCGATGGTGTATTTTGATCTTTTTCTCTCAATATAGAGATGCAGATAGTAATTATGAGGGTGCAGAAAGCAAAAGTCATAAAATAAACTTCAACTTCATGTATTTGTCTGTGGCAATTGCTTCTTGCACCATACAAATGGTGAGCTAAAAACTTTTCAATTTTGGATGTCATTTTCCACAAAGGGTTTTGTGAATTACGAAGTTAACGTTTTGGAAATCATTTGTTAACTTGCGGAATGCATTTTCAATAATAGGTTTGTTGAGTTGTGGAAAATATTTTTCATTTTCCGTTGAGTTGCAGAATCTATATTTTAAAAGAAACCCGAGACACATTGTCGTGAGTAAGAATATGAGAAAACTTTAATAACAAAGAACACTCTGTAACAGAAGACGAATGATAGAAAAACACATAAAGAAGAAAATTTACTTTATCATTATTAAGATTAAAAAATATTTTAGACATTTTAATGATACTATATGCTGCAGGTCATAATTTTGTAAGATTTAAGGAAACAACTGCCGGACACTGAAGGGAGTAAGGCATGTATCACTGTCTTTAGCCGAAAGACCTTTTAGCTTTCTTCTTTATGTTAATTTTACTTAAGCAGAAGAAAATATAAATTAATTTATTTATGAATTAAAAGTATGCCTTTCGAAAAATTATAACCTTTATTAATTAATTTATTTATAAAGTAATTTTTGTACAGAGAACTTCATTTAGTTTTTTTTTCAGTGCTTGTAAAAATGTTTCTCAAAATATATACTGTTAGCTAGAAGTAGCTATGGCCAGATTTTGCCACGCGTGAGTGTAAAAAGTATGCATAATCTATTTACCTATTGTACCCATCCGATACTAAGATCAGATTCATTCTGAGTCCATCACGGTCCAGCCCCTTGTCATTTAATGCCTTATCGTAAGTGATATTCCTCATTTACTTGGTATGATGGCAGTTTGTGATTTATAACGTCTTATATAGTTATGGAAAAATATTCCAATTAACACAGTATCAAAATATGCAGGAACTATCTCTCTTACAAACTCCTACTCCTACTTTTCTTAATTGATTTAAGTGTCGAAAAATCTTCTACAGATAAACTTTTTTTCGGTTCAACATATTAGACACGATCACCGACTTCACCAAAAAGGATTACTCTATCTCGGTTCAGATAAAAACACCTATCATAAAAAAAAAAAAAATTCTAAGTTTGGTATCATTATATTATATATATATATATATATATATATATATATATATATATATATATAGATAGATAGATAGAGAAGTCTATGAACAAGCTAATAAGCCCAATTAGTTTGTAAAGTCAATTCATTTTGTTTCATATAAGTTATTTTTTTTTTATTTTCTAAAGGCAAGTATTAAAGGAAAAAAAATCAAAAAGTAATAAATCATTGTATTAAAAATGGTCTGATACAAAATCAAAAAATGTGTCATCCTTTCAAAGGATAAAAAGATGAGAAAATTTTTATCTGAAATAATTAAGCAATGAAAAAAGTAATATAGAAAAGAAAAACTTCAACAAAAAAAAAAAAAAACATTTTTGTACCTTTATCGACGCATCATACTACCAACAAGTAGATTTGATCACTCTCTTCTTTTAAAAAACATCTCATTTATCGAGTAAAAAAAATATAAAAGTTAAATTAATTTAAATGAAATTGTATTTTATTTATAAAATTTTATTTTTATAATTAAAAATATAATTTTTTTATCCCAAAAACTTCAAGAGATGTTTTTGTCATTTTATTAGAAATATAAGAAACATATTTATTTATCTAAAACTAATAAAAAAAGTGAACATTATTTATTACAATATTATGGGAGAGAAGTAATTTGTTTTCATATATATACATAATATATTTTATTATATGGAACAATGTTAAATATTTTAGTGTATATTTCAATTTATCTAAAAGAACTATATAATATGAATATAGTAAGTAAATATATTAAAAGATGCATGCGTCAATTATGAGAGAATCTTTTTTGAAAGCAAAATTGGGAGTGTTTTGTTTTATTATATTAATCGGTGTATTCATGAATCATGATTCATCATTGTCCATTTGGACGATTTATAAATGGTTTTTCTGTAAATTTATGGGTTTCACATGCAGCAGTCTAAACAAAGTTTGGTACACGATTGTCTTAAATAATAATAAATATGTATTCAATGTACTTTAATTATAGAAATCAATCTTTGAAATTCAGAGTTCACGTCTCCAAAATGAAAAAGGCTATACTATTGAAAAATAAAAATATATGCATCCTTAGGTTAATTTTACAAAATAAATTTAAGTTATAACAAATACACTTTAATTTATATAGTCATGTTATTGGTATATTAAAAATAAGCCCTTTCTTGATATGTATGACAAAATAAAAGATTGAGACAGTGAGCCTTTTTAAAAATATTAATCACGTTTCTCTGCATCCCAATAACACAACATAAAAAAAATAAAAAATATAAATAAATAAAACCTTTAACATTTCATCTCTCTCACATTTAATTTGTGTGAATCTATTGGTCTTTTATTTTTCAAAATCAAACTGTTTTTTTATTTATTCAGATATAATTTTTACGCTTTTTTTTTACTGATTTTACACGGGAAACTCATCAACTTAAATTCACTAGTATAACAACAAATAAAAGTGGCAAAATTCTCAAAACTAGTTTAATTTTTTTTTTTAATTTTAAAATTATACATTTTTTAATTATTTTAGGAAATTTACTATGTCATTGTGAATAAACCGTGTCATTATTGCACGATTTAATTTAAGGTTGAGTGAAATCATGAAAAAAAAAACTTGTTGACAGAATGAAATCTTACAATTACTTATTTTTTTTTTATTTTACAAAAATAATCATTTGAACGAACAACAATGATTACTAAATATATTTTATTACCAAATTTTAATTTAATTTTATTCTTCTTTTCAAACAATTTAATTTTTTAATTCAAATAATTTAAATTATATAAAAATCATCTTTTCAATTAATTAGTTTACATAAAAAAAATTTACACCAAGTAACTTTTCTTCCGTTAATCATTCTTCTATTTAAATTAAAATTAACTTTATATTTATTTAAATTACTTAATGAAAATTAATTTCAATCATTAGATTCTCATCAAAATAAACAAAACAAAAAAAATTCATCATTATGTAATTAATTTTATTTGCACAACTCAATAAATAATCACTCTAAAATAATTCAATATAGTCTAACAAACTTAATTAACGAAGTAATGTGCTTGATTGATTGCACAATTTTATTATGTGTTATTTTTCTATAATTTTACCTAACTTTAAACTAAATCTAACCTTAAACTAAATCGTACAATAATAGTACGATTTTATTCTTAATATATTGCGCAACCTCCTTGATTTTGGAAGGATCTACAAACCATTAGAAAAAAAGATAAGATATATATTTTATATGTTAACTTTTCTGTTGAATTTCAACATTGAGTTTTATAGTTTTCACATAATAATTATACAACATTCGTATTTCGGATCAATTAAAAAAGTGTTTAATATTTCAAAATCGAAAATGATGAAAGTAACAAATTGATTCAAATTTTAAAATTAAGGACCATATAAACTTAAAAAAAAATAAGAAATCTTAAGACCAAACTTCTTTTTCAAATTCCAGTGACATATTTGTACTTTTATAAAATCATGCACAAAATTTCTTTATTTTAAAAGTATTATATTATTGTAAATTTTACATTATAAATATATTTCTTAAAAATATTAGAAGGTTGTAATAACTCAGAAAATAACTTTAGAAGAACTAATATAATTAAAACAATATTTAAATATTTTATTATTAAAGTAAAAAAGTTTATATAAGTAGAAAAATTAGCTTTCTAGGTTTATTTTAATATAATCATTTTTGGATTCTTAGGAGTAAATAAAGCAAAAGCAATCAAGATTGTCTAATTAGATTTTTAATTAGAGTAAGTCTAATTTTACTTTTTTTTTCTTTAAGTTAATTTACGTCTTTTTTATGTCTAGATACACATGCATTGCATGTGGTGTGTTTAAAACTAAGATTAGTCTTTATTAGTTTAAGGTCCTAATAATATAATCTAATTAAGATTCTCTTGTGCATTTTAGGTGATATTGAGGAATTGGAACTTCTTTTTGATACCCAATCATTCAATCAGGTAAGAGAATTTAGCCTTAAGTTTAAATAGTTCATTAGATTAGGAAATCTAAATGTAAAGTGACTTAATCACTTTATTGGAATTTCTTGCACAAATTGAATTGTTAACTGAAAAATTGATGTTGTTTGAATTGATAAGTATTATGAAACCAGTTAGATATTTGGGGCTAGGGAAGTATGTGTTTGGTATATTTGTTGAGCATGTTGAGATTGAATTAGATAGATTGAAGAAATTGTTATATTATCAATTGGTGTATGATTTTATTATGATATCTAACTATTTGATGTGAAATTTTGTTGGTTTGAACAGTTTGAATTGCATGTATGAGTACCTAAGTAATTGTAAAATTTTGAATAGGATCAAATGACTCGAGTAAGGATGTTAATCTTCAAAAATAAATAGGAAAGGATATGAAAAACCCTTCTTAAGTCACTTTGGCCACTTTTAGAACTTTGCACAATTATGCAGACTTGTTGGGCGAGTCATACGGAATTCATAATTTAGAAAACCTGATAGCATTGGTCACTGGGCAAACCACTCTCACTAGATGAATTTGGTCCCAGGAGCCGATCGTTGGGCCAACAACGTTTTCATTGGGTAAAATTCAAGGAATTAAAAATTTAAGAAAATTGGCCATTGGACGAGCCACCCTCGTCCTAAAAATTAGAGTTGCACTTAATAGTTAAGTAGGTACATGGAATGTAATGATTACAAATGATGACTTGGCAATCTTGCACATGGATGTGATTGGTACGACACTTACAGTGTGTTTGGATGAGACGATGTTCATGGTTCAACTTTAGTTTATGATGGATGGTCGAGGGTTACATGCTTTTGGTTTAGGTAATTGACGACGATGGATGGACGATGATTTGCAAGAGACGATCCTCGATCCTTTGAAGAGATTTGCAGCGATGTCAGCTCAACACACTCGAAATTACAAAACCCTTGCAAGTGGGTATTTTGTGCCATACATAGAACCTTACATTGTGGCATGCAGAGAGCATCATTACTATGCGTGTCCAGATAGATGCAACCTTTATATGTGAGATTCCATTGTAGAGATTACTGAAGCTTCATAATGAGCACCATTTACCATATTCAAATCAATTTGAATGTGTTTTTATAAGCCTTGAGCGTGTTTGTAGAGTGGCTTTGAGGGTATGAATTCATAGTTTCGGTGCCTCTGTGAGTGTGAGATTTGTGAGTTGTTGTTGCTACTCTTGTGAGTTAGTAAGTATGCAGTGGTGCATTGGACAGAGGTGTTGTGTCGGTGGTCGTTTCAGTGAAAGCATTGACGATCTTGCGGTGTGTAGAGGTAGAAGATGATTCATGATCGATTATCTCATACATAATAATCGATTATAGCTAATTTACGTAAGCCATAATCGATTATCTTAAATCCAATAATAAATTATATGAATTTTTTTAACACATAGTCGATTATGGGTGGTATATAATCTATTTTAGGTAATTTTTTTTTAGATAATCGATTATGACATATAAATAATCGATTACGACGTATAAATAATCGATTACATGTATTTTTTTTATTTTGCTACGATCGATTATGGCATACAAATAATGAATTATTTATATATTTTTTAACCTATAATCAATTATGGCGGTCTTAGAATCTATTATGTTTATGTTTTTAGGTTTTTGCTCTCCAATGACATTTGTTTGTTGTGATGTTGATATGATTTTGTAGAGTGCATTCTAGTGGCTAAAGGGAGGTGTTAATAATTCTCTCGTATCCTCAGTGTTTCTTATTGAATATTTACATGCTATTAATTATATTAAAAATTTTATAAATACTAGCTTTCACTCTATTTTAGATTTTCTAGATTGTGTTTGCTTGAATAATATTGAATAATATTGATAATCGATCTTGTGTTATACGAGAAGAAATGTTACATGTGGTGAATCTTAACAATAAAGAGTTGTTGAGTTAATATAAAAATTTAGAAAATCTTTTTATGATGTGATTTAAAAATATTTTAAAAATATATATTATTTTAATATATATATATATATATATATATATATATATATATTTTTTTTTTTTCTTTTTTATTTGCTTTATTTTAGGATTTAGGTTTTGTACCTCGAGATACTACAAATTTCACTATAATGAAATCAAAAAAATTTAAAAAATATAAATATAAGTTAAGAAATATCATAAATTATTATAGTAATTTACTTTAAACATACTTTAATATGTAAAAGTAAGAATAAATGGCAGTTAAATCAACACAAGAAAATATTGAAAAAACAAGATAAATATATAGTGTTAGCGTGGTATACATATATTAATATTTAAACCATATTAAAAAAATAATATTTAACTTGCTTGGTTTTAATTTGTGACTAATTTTAAAATGCATTTACTTTGTTAAATATTTTCTCTCATTTGGTTTGGACGATCAATTTTAATATTTATGATAAATTTCAATATTTATAATAGGTTGTGTCTAATAATAATAATAATAATAATTTAAATGAAAACGACTAGGAATAAAAGTCCAAATGACAGAGCAGAAGATAGCTATGAATTCATACACCAAAGACGACCGGCACATACACTGAAGACGACCGGCACATGACCTCTTTAATAGCTTAATAATACACGAACTTTTATACAAAGACTTTCTAGAAATGGAAAAAAGTTCTATAAATTAAAATTACTCTCTACCTAAGTTAATTTTAAAAAGTCCTCTGATATAATTATTCTATTTTATATATAATTTATCCATATCTTTTTAATTGTAACATTTAATTAAAATTAATTTATGTTTAGATAAATAGTTAAAATCGTACTGAAATGTTTCACTGAAAAAGTTCTACAATTACAGTTTAATTTACTTATCGTGCGATAAAAATATTTCAATCACATCTTGTATAAATAGAGAAAATTTAATTTTCTCTTCGAAATAGGTATTTCAAATAGCTGCAAAAAAATTGTAGAATTGAAAATTAATTTTCTTACCTAGCAGCGCTTTGTTATGAAAACCACTTATTCTTAAATAACATAAATAATGTTAAAATAGAGTTATTTCATTACATGTTATGACAATTTTCTTATCGCTATGGTTGATTAATTTTTGGTGTTTGGTTAATGCTGTGTTGTTAAATTATTATTTGTTATTAGTACTATTAGCAATATTAAAAATTGTTAAATATTAATAGTATTTAACGACTTACTTTAAATATTAATAATATGTACGTTTATATATATAAGTAGTGAACTCCCTAGAAAAAAGGGTTGGCAGCTAACCAGCAACTCAATCGTGACATACTTTAATGCAATCACCTACTTCACATCTTTACTTTCAGTTGGTTTATTATGATAAACAAACTATTTTTTGCAGTTTTTTAAGAGATCCATGGAATTTTATGTAGATATATCTTTCAAGGTGGGTAAATTTTTCCATAATTATGTTTTATAAAAGATAAATCGTATATAAACTAAAATTAGTTTTTTTTTTTTTTTTCATCACCACATAGTATCTCTACTACCACGGGGAAACTAATTTTTCTCCAGAGCAGATATAGAATAAATCAACAGTCTCTTTGTTGATGTATATGTAAAGAACATTTTTAAAGAATCATAAAATATTTGCAAAAATAATATTAATTTATAAAAAAATTACTTTATTTTATTTAGAATGTTTTTTATCGTAACATTTTTACGAGTGTTAACTTATTTTTCAAAGTATTCCATGTAACGGGATAAACAATATTTAAACTCAGTTTATGATTACAACAATTTGATTAGGAGTATCTAAAAACGTGTTGGGGGAGGATTTTCTATCACATCAAAGAACGTTTTAAGATGAATATTAATTTTTAATTTTTCTTTAATATATCTATCTGAATAGGTTGAATTTAAAATATAAAAATAAGGCTTTGAATGTTAAAATTATTTGATTAAAATAAATTTAAAATCATTTAGATTATCACGGTTAGATTAACTTTTTTCACAGGTGTGTAGAAGAGGCTAGTTACTTTCTTGAAAGCAAAGGTATTAGAGAGATCACACCCTCAAAGCAAAGCTATCATTAGCTTCGGCTCCAGAAACCTTCACCAATCAATCATTTTTTCCATCCATTTTTTTCTACCCTGCCAATTATGCTTCATTTTATAACCCTACATACTCATAGTGCTCCTCAATGTGAAAATTACTTTTACAATTATTTAATTGGAGTAAGGTTCTATATGGACGGAAATTTTTTTAAATTCTAAAAAATAGAATGTTTAAAACTATCGATTTAACTTATTTGAACAGAATAAATTTAACTTTTGCTGCATACAATAGTTACTTTTATATGTAAAAAAACATATTTTACAACATGATGTCGATTAAAAAGAATTTGACATAAACAAAAATACAGTGATAATTTTGTAAATATTTGAAGAAATATTAAGGTATTCTTGCACTTCATTCTTATGTTTCACTAATTGTGTCATTTTGTCTTCTCCTTTACTGTTATGTATATCATTGTGTCATTGTTTCGTTCACTATTCAATCCTTAAGTTCACGTTTTTGTTTGACGTTTTTTATGCCATTGGTTCACGTTTTTTGTTCGTGTTTGAGTGTCATTGGTTCACGCGTTTGGTGCTATTGGTTCACTCTCACAGGTATGTCGTGGTTCTGTCTCATTTTCCTTTGCTCTCACTGTCTTTGTGATTTCATTCACTGGTTTTGGTAGATTTCATTTAGATCCATTTGTGTTTACTGGTTTTGCTCTCACTGTCACGAGGTATGTTTCCTTATCTTTGAAATGTTGTATTATTTGTATGTTTGGATTGCTTTCTATATGCTTGTATCAGAGATTTTGGGTTTCAAAACTTTTTAGGACGAAAAAACTTCAACTGGCCATAACTTTTGATAGAGTTCGGATTGAGACGCTTCAAAAATAAAAATTACTCAAAATAGCGTAACAAGACTAATGAGCAATTCCCATTAGGAATTTGAAATAAAACTTTTTTCTAAAATTCTATCGTTTACTATTTTTTTATTTTTTTTTAGTATTTTTGACATTTTTTCTATTTAAAATTCTATCATTTACTATTTATTTTTTATTTTTTTTGACATTTTTTTCTATTTCATCTATCTATAGTTGTCAAAAAATTCTGAAAATTTGTATGGTGTTTCATTTTATGAATTAGAGATTTATCAAAGAATAATGAAAAATTTTGGATTTTTAAAAAAAAAAGATTTTATGTCAGTTGTAAGCTACAACCAACATAAAAAGTCCTTTATTACATTGGTTGGCGTAGTATCTACTTCTTACGCTATAATTCAGTTGTTTTAGTATCTACTTCTATGATGTCGATTTCTATTTTCAATCTATACATATTATGTGAGGTTCATAATTGACGTTATATATCTATTCTACATTGCATTTATTTACTTTAGTTTCAGAATCGACATAGAAAGTCTTCCAAAACTGACGAATGTAATTTTTCTACTAGTGTATAGATAAAAATTAAAATTTTAATTTTCATAAAAATTAATATTCATTAGTATTTTTGAAATATTTAGTTATCAAAAGATAATATGATGTTTAATAATTTAAAATATAAATATGATATTTTGATTATTTCAGTGTTAATAAAGTGACGAAAGAGAAAAAAAGAAGAAAAAAAGAGTTAATAAGCTGAGAGAAGTTAGAGTAAGGGCAATTTCTTCCGCCACTATACAAATTATTTCGTGCACTAAATAAATGAATAAATGTATAGTATATCAAAAATATCCTTTTAATTTTTATTTTAAAATTTAAATATTGAATAATTTTTTTTCTCTCTTATACTATAATACAGATTTTTTTTAATCAATTATATTATTTTTTTATTAATTTATTAAAATAGATATTTTGCTATTAATATATTTACAATTTAAAATCAAACAATAATATAATTAATTTTAAAAATTCAGTTGAAACATATTATTTTTAAATATATAGGAGATTATTTATCAGTTAATAAAATACTGTTAATAAAAGATTATATATAAAAAAGTTTGTTAACAACTTTTTTTATTATTTATTCATCATGTATGAGAGAAATACGGGTGTGAAAGAAAAATAAATTATTTAATAAATAAATTTAAAAATAAAAATAATAAAAATATTATTGAAATATTAAAATTTTGTTTAGTATAAAAAAATAAATTGTATCGTGCAGGAGGTAACTTTCTATGTTTATAGTAAGAGGCAGATGAGAGGACAGACAACAGGAAGAAAAAGGGACAAAAGCGTGAGAGATGAAAGAGGGAGAAAAATTGAGAGTGAACAAAGGGGAGAAATAAAGAAAAGAAAATAAACAAGAGAGAAAAATTAAGATTAAGAAGAAATATATTATTTTATATAGAATATTTTATAGTTTGTATAAATATTACTTTTTTGTTTTTTTATTGAATAAAAGTATTTGTTATTATAAATAATACAAACAAAATTTTAAAAGCATTAATAATGAAGGTAAATTTTGTACATTACTACGCTTTAAAAATTTAACATAAACTAAATTGATTATTTCATTGATTTATGCGATTATATATTATCAGTGATTTATAGTAGGTACAAAAAGAGTGATTAAAGAATAAATTAGAATAACTATCACCTTCGGACTTAATTGTAAGAAAAATTGATTACTTTTACAGTGTTTAACGATAATAGTAAATTTATTCAATATAATATTTTTTATTCAATAAAGATAAATATTTTCTAAATTACCTTCAAATTATATTTATTTAGAACGATGTTTAGGTTTTTAGATAACAGTATATTTAAAATAGTAGCATTAAATAAAATTCAGGAAGTTTAAATATTTTTAAATTTAATTCATTAAATATGATTTTTTTTTATATTTGAGTATAGAGAAATTAATAAAAAGATGTTAGCAGAGACATAAATAAAACTTATAAAAGTAAACATAAATTGCTTGTCACTTTTGGCTTGTGTAGGTGTCAGTAAGGGGAGTAAAAGAATAATAAAGAATAAAAAATTTATAATAAGTTTTAGATTAAAATCTTATGTTTTTTCATCTGTTGAAAAATCGTACAATTTTTTTTAAGATTTCTCTATTTAATGTTTTTAGATAATAAATATAAGTTTGAATATGATATCAACAACAATCGCCTGTCTTTGTGTGTCTTTCTTTTTCGCGTTTTGCGGATAACATGTCTTTTTTTTTTTTTTTAAAAAAAGTATGTTTAAATTATTTGATAAGATTGTGGTGGTGAGAGCTTATGTTTTTCGGATGGAAGTGAGGAAAGGGTTGTGGTTCTTGGTGCAAAAGTAATTTGATGAGAAGATATTTAGGAATATGTTAAAGGTGTCACTCTTTAACTTTTTTTTTTGCTAGAAATTAAAAAAAAATTTGTGTAAAATGCAAGAATAGAGATAGTAAGATAATTTCATTTTATTGAGTTAATTTTCATTTAAATATATATAATTATATTTATTTCATTTAAATAAATAGAGGAGAATATTCATAAAAAAAATCATGATCAGAATAAATTTAAATGTGATCTCATAATGAGTATTAGATTTTATTTTGTGAATAAAACATACAATTTAAAAGAAAATTCTTAATAATATTTCATTTGTAGTGCTTCTATCCACCTAATCAATATATATATATATATATATATATATATATATAATATAATATAATATAATATTTTAATATATAAAAAAAAAAAAATATATATATAAAATATGTTTTTTTCTCAATACATAGATTTTTATGTAGAATGTTTAAAAAATATATAATATAAATACTTTTTTATATATATAT
>Ga0099824_1002084_pt1 | contig 29003 bp, 12 predicted proteins | sample SiratrowhiteBW_FD_76837 | JGI IMG/M metagenome (GOLD analysis project Ga0099824, IMG submission 76837) | Root nodule microbial communities of legume samples collected from California, USA - Siratro white BW | ecosystem: Host-associated > Plants > Roots > Nodule | place: USA: California... | reverse complement strand
TAAGATTTGTATCTTATCTTTATAATAAGTTAACAAGTTTTTAAGTAAATTATTGTATTATTCTCTTTTAAAATTATATTAGAACTATGTTAAAATTGTTAGATGTTTAAAATATTGTCTTTTGAACTGGACACTCCACTAATACGTGTCGTATGGGTGTAGTGTCCGATACGTGTCGGACACGGATACGTCACCAAAAATGAAGTGTCCGAGCTTCATAGGTAATGCCTGTTCGCATAGATTTAGAAATTGCTGCAAAAACCTTTGCTTTTGGAAAAATTGCATAATGATGTGCATTTTTTGGGATCCGTTTTGTTACAAGGTGGAATTTATTACTTGTTAGTTGACACCAGTCTGGTTATCTGTTGCTCACCCCCTTTTTTTGGAAATGATACTTACAAAAAGATAGAATTTTGAAAGTTTATTCCGATCACTTATGCATTCCTATCACTTGGAAGAAACACAGAATTCCCAAATCTTTTGTGGTGAAGAAAAATTCTTTTGGTAGATTTGAAAGAACAATTTTTTGAGACTTTTTCAAGCAATAGTGCGTTTCATGAATTTTAAATTCATTTATAGTTTATTACTTATTTAAGCAAAATATTTAGTTTGCTTTTAAATTTTGCCAAGTGGGTATATATTTTACTAATTTGATTTTTTTCAGTTATTATTTAAAGATATAATTCCCCATATCTTTTGTGGTGAAGAAAAATTCTTTTGGAAGATTTGAAAGAATAATTTTTTAAGACTTTTTCAAGCAATAGTGCGTGTTTCATGAATTATTTAAATTCATTTATAGTTTATTACTTGTTTAACCAAATATTTAGTTTGCTTTTAAATTTTGCCAAGTGGGTATATATTTTACTAATTTGTTTGACTTTTTTTCAGATATTATTTAAAGTTACATCAGCTTAAAGCTTACTCCTTTTCCAGTATGCACCCTCAAATTTTAATAAAATTCATACTTCAAACTATGTAATGGGTTATCTCCATAGAAGTCAAAATAAGTCTTTTTCGATGGGTCCAACTAGGCTAATCAGTTCAGTATTTAGAATTATAATTATATTTTTAATAAATTTGGAAGTAGTATATTATAATTTATGTATCAAACCACTTAATCTAGAAATTAAAACTATTTTTTAACATAATTTAACATATTTTTTGAATATAAAGTTATTTACTTTAAAGCAGACTGCAATGCCCTGAAAATTGGAATATTTAACTTAAAATATGTCTGAACAGTATTTTCTCGAGTGTTTGTAGAAGAGGATATTCGTATAATAATTTATACGTTTCTCATTTGTTAAAACTTTACTTTCTTAATTTACGTTGAAATTAATTTTAATTTATAAGAAAACCGTACCTTTTTATTTTATTATTCTAAAAGTCTTTATAAAAAATTTATTCTAACATATCCATAATATGTATGCAATGATAAAAAAAAACAGACTAAAATTAGTTATTCACTGGGAATTTGGACGTTATAATGTTCAGATAATTGGATACTAACAATGACAGAAGTTCTCTACGATGTGTAATCCAGATTAACATTGCCTAGAGCATAGGCAACTATTGTAGCTTCTGGCCGAGATTCAATTCGTCAAACTAGAATGAAAGCAGCATGAAAGTGGAGATTAAAAGAATTAAATAACATATCAAAACTCAGCATCCTTTAAAAATAAATTAGTTTGGCAAAAACAAGGAATCTCCAAGACCCATTCGTGGTGTCTGCCACCACATAAAAAAAATTAAATGCTATATATAAATACTACATTTGCATTTTCAACTTAACTACTTGTGCAAAAGAAACACTAGTTATCAGAAAGAGGAAGATCATAGGTCTGCTCTGCCGGGATATCGCGGGAATGGAATCACATCTCTGATATTCTCCAGGCCGGTTGCAAAGAGAATCATTCTTTCAAAGCCAAGCCCAAATCCCGCATGTTTCACTGTTCCATACCGCCTAAGATCAAGGTACCACTCGTATGGCTCAAGAGGCAAACCCATCTCCTTTATTCTGCAACATAAAACATAAGTCAAATAACTTCCAAGGACATCACTTAAACCATAGGAAAGAAATCCATATATGTATATATGAACCTTGACTGAATGACATCGTAACGCTCTTCTCTTTGGCTTCCACCAATTAGCTCTCCCACCTGAAAAATTGCATTTACTTAAGTACATGCTTCTATTATGCCATCAAAAAAATATCATCAATATAGCCATCCACCATAAACATGTTCAAAATAAGGCACCTTTGGTACAAGCACATCCATAGCAGCCACTGTTTTTAAGTCATCATTGAGTCGCATGTAGAATGCTTTGATTTCTTTTGGATAGTTGTAGACAATGACTGGCTTCTGAAATTTTACCTCTGTCAGGAATCTGCATGACACCGTTCCATCAAGATATCACACAACGCAAATCAATAAGAACAAGGGCCAGTCCAAAGGTGAAATAAAAATTAGAAAATACCTTTCATGCTCGGATGCTAAGTCAATACCCCATTTCACTTCATTCTCAAACTTTTTACCATTCTTCACAGCGTCTTCTAGTATTTCCACTGCTTCTGTATACGAAACTCGAATAAAGGGGGTGGAAGCAACCAACTTCAAACGATCGATGCATCCTTTATCAAACTTATCAGCCATAAACTCCATATCTTCAAGGCAGTTGTCAAGTAACCACTGACACATAAATTTCACATACGCCTCGGCACAGTTCATATCATCCTACACAGAAATACAAAACCATGGACTTTACAACTTCCACCACAAAAATGTAAAAACACCAAATCCTATATAAACAGGTAAAGTAGGCAACTTTGCACTGGAAAAATTCACAAGATCACAGCCCTGACTTAAAAAAATAAATTTTGGCATCAACATTCAACAGATAACTGTACGACCAGTAAGACCATCAACAATAATGTTGCATCTGAACATAATCATGATCATTATGAGTGAGTTGAAATTTTCATATACCTTCAACTCTGCAAACGCAATCTCAGGTTCTACCATCCAAAACTCAGCCAAATGCCTCGAAGTGTGGGAATTCTCAGCGCGAAAAGTTGGGCCAAAGGTATAAACACTGCTAAGTGCACATGCATAAGACTCAACTTGAAGCTGACCTGAAACCGTCAAAAACGCTTGACGTGCAAAGAAATCTTTCCCATAATCCACCTTTCCATCATCCTTCTTAGGAATCCCAGGCTTAAGCTTAGACCTCTCCTCCACCTTAGCCAGACTCTCCTTCGCCTTCTTAAGCTGATCCACAGCAGCACTAATCTCCGGCTTAGTCGCCTTGGCAGCTTTCAACTGAGACACAACATCCCCTTTCTCCTTAACAACAAACCTAGCCGCCTCCACATCTGCCTCCGTAGGAGGCGGATTCTGCAACAATTCCTTCTCCAATCTCTCAGCCTCACTCAGCAAAGTCGTCACCTGAAACATCTCACCCGCACCCTCACAATCACTAGTGGTAATAATCGGTGTGTGCACGTAAAGAAACCCTTCTTTGTTGAAAAATGTATGCGTAGCATAAGCAAGAGCATTTCTAATTCTAGCCACCGCAGATATCTGCAATCACACACAACACAACATAATTAGAACTCCAAAAAATTATAAAAATCAAATCAATTAAGTTTATCTATAACAATTGAGGTCCCATTTTTCAGCAATTTCTCACAATCTGTCCACAATTTCCCAAATCTAGATAATAACTAAAGGTTTTTGCACTCATGCAATCAGACTCCGTGTTAAGTCACAAAATCACGATAACACTATAAAACCTCTTGATAACACTATAAAACCTCTTGATCGATCAAGATTATGTTATAATGGCTAAATTCATGAACACTTTTAGAATTGCAGTTTATGACAAAAAAAGAGGATGGTACCGTGTTGGTTCTAGAACGAAGATGAACGAAATCTCTGAGGAACTCGAGAGTAAGTCTCATTTTGGGCAGAGGATATTTGGCGGGATCGACGGGGCCGACGTGGAGGACCTTATCGGCGCGAAGTTCGATCTTCTGTTTGGTGCCGGCGGGAGGGAGCTTGAGGTGGCCGTCGACGACGACGCATGTTCCAGTGGGGACTAGTTGCCCGAGTTCGCCGAGCGAGGCTTCAACGATGACTTGGAGGTTACCAGCGCAGCTGCCGTCGTTGATTTCGAGGAATGCGAAGGCGTCCTTGTCGGCTTTCCGGCCAGTCTTGACCCAGCCGCCGACGCGAGCCTTCCTGCCGGCCAAGCCCGATCCGCCGTCGGGGCGGGAGATGATGGAGCGGATCAGGACGCGGTCCGAGAAATGCGCCTTGGGTACCTCTTCGTCGAGGGTGGCGGCTGCGAGTTGGTCCGTCGGAGGAGAAGATGTGTCTGCCATTGCTGCTGACGGCGGCGGCGGGGGCGGCCGAAAAGCGTAAACCCTAAATTGGAGTGTGAAATTCTGGTGTGTCTACTGCTAACTATTCCTTTTTATTTTGTAGTGTTCATGCAAATATCATTTGGACAGGTTTTAACTTTTACCATTTATTCCAGTTTTGTTTGGACGGCTATAGATGAAAAAAAAATTGTTTGGACTAATTAAAAAATATATATATTTACTTATTACTAATAATTTTATTTTAATTATTTATTTTAATATAATAATATAATTATAAGCATGACATCTTATACACATAAATATATAATCTATTATAATTCTAATATAAATTAAAAAAAATACAATGGATTATTAATTCCAACAATTTATATATTAAAAATTGTTTATTATAAATTTAGTTGTATAATAAAATATTTATTACCGTGTAACCTAAAATACTAATATAAGAAGGTGGTCAGCACAACTTATTCAACTTAATTAAGCCATAAAATAAATTTACCTTATTCATTTAAACTAGTCCAAGACCTGTGTATATCTATGGGACTTTTGTTATTGAAATAAATATTTGTAATGATAAAATTTATTGTTATGTAAAAAATATAATAATTTAAATAAAAAATATATTAAAAATATTATATTATATAATAGTGTGTAAAATCATTATTTTGGTATTCTAAATGTAATTAATACAGTTGAAAATATATTAAAAATTGATGTATTATTTAATTGAATATTTAATGTCAATAGCTTAAATCCAATGTAACTAGATTTGTAGATATAATATTTAAATCATAAATTTCTTAATATAAAAATAATAACTATATAAAAAATATTATTATCTATAACATAATTTAAAGTTATGTGTAATACAATAATAAATGGATATGCATTATAGGTTTTTAAACATCAAGTTTGTTAAGATTACCTATTGCATACATGAAATTAATATATGATTATTTAAAATTGTACAAAAAATATATATACGGCAAGATATTATAAAATTAATTATGTCCATTCAAAAATGTTTTTCTTTTATAGGTGTAAACCCACCTAGATGAATGTTAAAAACAATTCTTCCTCTCTCTTCCTCCTCCCTCTTTTCTTCCTCCCTTCTTCTATATGTATTATTAAGAGTTTTTTTTTATTCAATTTTAATATATTTGTACATTTAACTTTTCTTTATTAAATGTTGTTTTAAAAAAAAAAATAGTCCATTTTAAAGAATATACTATATATAAATTCGCATTTGTTAATATCTTTACAAATGCGAGACTTTAAAATTTTAAAGTTTATATATGATAAAACAAAGTTTTCTATGAACTAATACTACAAGACAATCTCAAAAATAATTTTTAAATAATTAACTGTTAACAAAGAGTTAGTTCTTCACTATAAATAAAATCAATCTTTAGTTCTCATTATATGAATTTTTAATATGAATTCTTAATATTTTAAAAATTAAATCTTTTCATATTTTTCCTCTACTACTTTTAAAGAGGTACATCACAAAGGTGTAAAAGCTAACCAATCATAAATAACACCATCCATCTATAATTAATAAATTTAATAGAAAGAAATTTTCAAAGACCTTAAGTTGTTATATGTCAATTTTCATTAATCCATGCAAAGTCATTAGTATTGTTATTTATCACTCTTTGTACAATTTCCTTTACATACCCTTATCAAAATTAATTTTTTTACTATAATGAGACTATTAAAATTACCAAATTTGTAAGCATGTCCAATTTTTCAAGTAATCCACATGAGCAACAATAATCAAATAAATATATAAACTTATGTTCTTCCATTAGCATTTACAAAATTAATATAAATTAATATACTAATTCTATATGAAATCTATAATTTCAATTAAAATAATTATTTATCATATCTAATCATTTAGAAGATAATGTTACCATTACCTGTAACATGAGTCTCATATATGCATTCACAATAATATATAATAGACACGAAATAATAAAATACCATAAGCAAAATATATTATCATAACCATGCCATCACAATAATATATAATAGACACGAAAAAATAAATACCATAAGCAAAATATATTATCATAACCATATTTAACTTACTATACAAATAAATATAAATAAATTAATATTTAACTATATATTATGTCATGATTAGATATGAAGTTTTCTTTAAATGACTTTAAACCAGAATTATTAAACTTGCATGTCTTTTGACTAACATTGAAATAAATAAAAAAGATAAAAAAGTAAAATAAAACATAAAGGCTGAAAAGATTGAAAACAAAAGAAAAAATAACAAATATTATTTTTGACTATATATACAACAAAGTAAGGTTGTTAAGATATTGAGAATATTTATAAAATTGATATATGCACATTAAATATGGTTGTCAAGATATTAAGAATATTTATAAATTTTATTATGCTAATTAATTTAATATTTATTTTATAATTTATATAATATACACATTAAACATGGTTATGGTTATAAAAGTGGTCAATTATCATGGATCACACTGCCTAACCAACAGTTGCTGGCCACGTGGAGGGGAGTCAAGAAGGGGCAAATCAATTTCTGTTTACTTTTTTTTTTTTTTATACATTCAATCCAATTTGTGAATTTCCAGATACTCTACAGGTAGGTGTTCTTGCTAGATCTCCACATTTCTGTTTCATTTCCAATCTTAATAATCTTCCTATATAACCCCAACAAAATTAAAATAAACCCTAAATTTTCAAAAAAGGTTGGTTTATCTCCACTCTTCTTTCAACATCTATATCTTTCTTTCTTTTTTTTTTTTTTTTTTTTAATTAATTGTTTGATTTTGATGAATTCTTTTGCTGTTTCAGGGAGATCGATTTGCGAATTCTGGTTTATAGCGTCCCGTTGATTCTCCTATTCGAGGAACAAGGGTATCGGGAATCGTTGTTTCAACATCTTTTAATCAATAATCAATCATGTTTACCCGAATTTTTGGTAAACCTAAACAGGAAGCCAATACTCTAACGACTCTGGACAAGTTAAACGAGGTAAGTTGGATTTGGATCTCCCAATTGGGAGATTATTCTTTTTTCAACCCAAGAATTGTGCACAGTCTGATGAATATAATTTGTTATTCATATTGTTAAATCTGAGTAGGTTTATTATTTTTCTTGAATCTTAAATGATAAGCAGAGTTTTCGTCTTTGGAAGTTAGACCTATTAAAAAAGGAATTTTCTGAATATTGTGGATGTTCCCATATGTCAATTAAGAGCTAGTTACAATTTGGAGGAATAGAAGGCAAATTTTATCTTACTCTTATCCGTTCTACAATGGTTTTCTCCTGTTACTGTCATGGAAATCCCTTGATGTTAACTGAACGAATAAAGTGCATTTATTAGCATAGTTGTTGGACATACTGCCTCATGAGCCAAGTTTTGCTTTTATTATCTAATTTTTCCTCATTCAAAGTAATTTGCATATAGTCTGAAACTCTGTATTTTTCTGGTTCTATAATATTGCGCAGTTTTTTCTAGATGTTCTTCCATCATGCAAAAAGATCAATCTGTGAATTACTTTGCATTTTGAGAAAACTTTTTATCATTTTGAATATTTTGTTCCTTGAATGCTGCAGACACTTGAAATGTTAGAAAAAAAAGAAAAAGTACTCCTTAAAAAGGCCGCAGCAGAAGTTGAAAGAGCCAAAGATTTCACTAGAGCAAAGAATAAAAGGGGTATGTAGTAAAACTCATTTACGCTTGCTCTCGAGAATATACACATTGCCTCCCTACTCCACCTATGTTCGTGCAACTGCTGAGGTTTTGAATGCATGCTTTAGTCAAAATTGTGCCATGATAATTTCATAGAAAAAAATATGTCAAGCTTCTCAACGAGACCTGGGGTCTCATTTGGTTGGACATCTGAGTTGTGGGAGTTGGAATGAACTAAAAGTTCTGTAGGTACTTTGGGATGTGAAAAGTCAGTCTATTTTATGATTGGATGATGCCTTATAATTTGAATGGGACTACCTTCAGAGGAAATGATTACTCCATTCCATCAAGATTGATTAGATTTACCTTTTACTCCAATTATTTTGTTACCTTACCATGATCTTTTATCTGATGACGCCACTGATGGACACCATTGTCACACCACCACTATCCTTGAACAATAAATTTACGTTATCCTACTACAAAATTAGTTTGTGAGGTGAGACTAGTTTGTGAGGTGAGGACTCTTCAATATAAGCATGGTGGTTATTAGTATTGTACGATTTCACAATACAATATGTATGGTCCAATGTGATTCGAGCAGCTGGGCTAAGAATTGGTGAATACAGTTTGATATGATTCAATTTTTATAAGAATTAGACATTCTTTGATCAAATTCACTCATCTTGTTATTTTTTTAGCTGTTGATTTGCGCATATCTAATTTAATTTGCATATGCTATATGCTTTTATTGATCACGAATCCTACAATTCACAATATGATTTATTCAAGAAGATTTGAGAAATGGGCATTTGGATTCACAACTACCTTGCTTATAAGCACTGCTTAGGTCATATATCTTATATAAGAGTAGACATCCTAGTGGCTTCACACTGTGATGCTTTGCTGAGCCTTTTTGGTTAGGCCCACTGTAGGTAGCCCTTTCTGAGATACTGTTTGCGACCTATGGGTGACTCCAACTAAAGCAACTTTACAACACCTATCACAATTGGACTGTGGGCCTGGAGAGTGTCCATGCAGATTACTCAATAATGGATTTAAGATAGACTCTGACTTATAATTTGAGTTTTTTCTCTCAAGATCAATTTAGAAGTGAGGATTGCCCAAGGCTTATAAACACTTCTTTGGTGATAACAAACTGCTGAAATGTGACTGAACTAGCCTATTGCCTATTACAGAAGCTAAAATACAAAAAGCTACTTACAATTATATACTCTCTTACACTCCCACTAATTTAAGGTGAGAGCTGTGAGCAGCTGATACCTGAGTTTGTCTCTTAGAGTACAGAACTGTGCCTTCAAAAAAGGCTTGACCCGGATGTCAGCCATCTGCCCTTGAGCAGGAACACAGTCACAATGAGTGACTTATTGAGAACCTTCTCCTGAGAAAAGAAAATGTCCTACTCCATGGAGATGTAAGCTGAGAGACTAGTACTGGAGTTAGACCCTCTGTCACCCTTGTCGAATACCCCCAGTCAGACATGCAAGCTGAGAGGCAGCTGACCAGAGGAAGGTTGAAGAACAAGGCCAAAATCAGTTGTACCTTGACGATATTGAAGGCTCTGTTTAAAAACTATCCAGTGCGGTTACAAACGTAATTTGACAAACCTTGTTGACATCATACCCAATCTCAGGTTTGGTAATATTAAGATACTGCAAGGCCCCTAGTGCCAAGAATTGATTTGTAGAATCCAGGGTCCTCTGAGTAGTCTGACCCATAGGAACACAATTTTAGATTTGCAGTCAGAGGGGTAGTAATGCCTTTGACAGTTGTCATGGATACAATGTAATTGGATTTGGTTGATGTGGTTGTGGCTGTGACGGTGAGAATGGTGAAGGAATAGAGATTGGTTGCCACGTGTATGACTTTTAAAAGCTCTGGTACTGTTCAGAAATAAGAGAAATTAAGAATTGTGAGAAAAAAGGTGTATTAATAATCAGAATCTCTAAACATAGAGATCAGGTAGTAACTGCTTGTAACAGAATTGTAGTGTTGTATAGCAGGCATAACTAACTGCAGAGCTGTCAGTGAACTAGCCTATGTCTTATGCAGAAGCTAAAATAGAATAAGCTAACATGCAATCATACACTCTATTAGTGTTCTATTGAAAATAAATTGGGTAGTATTATTCCATTAGGAAAACTGCAATCCCACTATAATTTTGGATGAGTTGCAAATACACCCGTTAACTAGAAAAAGTAGCAATTAAACACTTAAACATCGATCCATAATGCATTAAGTTTCTCGTTTTCTTGTTACTTCTAACTGTAGCTTGGTCAAGGTTATCAAAATTGAGTTTCAATGTTGTACTGGAAGGGGGTGTGATGAAAATGGTAAGATTTGTCTAAAATGCAGCACTATATACATGTTCATATATGTATATATGTATGTATATGCATAAAAGTTTGCATAAATAAGAAAAATAATGTCTAAATAACATAGTAGAGTAAACTAGATTGAAAATTATAGGAGCAACAAAGATAAGGAGAACAAAGGAAGTCTTTAGCCTCAAACAGCAACTCAGCAAAACCGCCATTTTCCTTGACAACAAAACAAATCATGCGCAAAGATACGGAGAACAAAGGAAGTCTTTAGCCTCAAACAGATACGCCTGAGAAGAGAACCAAAGAAGAATCAAACCATAGTGATAGGGGCCAGCTAGAAGAGTGAGGAAAGAACCAGAAAGGATAAGTAGTGTGAGGGAAGAACCAGAAAGAATCATTAGTGAGGGAAGAACCAGAGGAGTGTAAAAGGATGGCAGCAGAGGTGAGTTGAGGTTTGCACCAACACATAACAAAATAGGAATCAAACAAAATAACAAGGTTTCTTTCAAAAGGTTTATATGACCGCTATTTGCTGCTGCAACCTCATTTTTTCAAGTGTGGCAATCTGACAATTCCACTATTTGGAGCAGTGATACACCATGAGCCAACCATAGAATGCTTTTCAGTGGAAATGCATGTCATTTGGGAAGTCCTATGTGTTGGAAGCAATTTTGATACAATTAACTTAGTGATAAGTGAGCGGCACAGGACAGATTACTTTTAAAAAAAAATGAAAGAAATTATTTTATCCATTAATATTTTGTTCAACTTTTTGTGTGAAAAAAAAAAAAAAAAATAGAAATGCAGTTTCTAAGCTGGAGTGTGTAACTCCCCTAGATGCAGCATGATTTGAACCCCAATGCTCTTGACATTTATATCACACTTCTTACTAAACTTACATGGATAAGCTTGTATGCATTTTTTCCAAAAATAAAATTATGCCCTCACGTCTTGAGGAATATTCTTTAAAATGGGTGCCAGTTCATGCGTCAATGGTGTATTAATCCACTGTGACATTTTCTTTGAATTTCTGCTTTATGCAGCGGCAATACAGTGTTTGAAGAGGAAGAGGCTATATGAACAGCAAATAGAACAGCTTGGAAATTTTCAGCTGCGTATTCATGATCAGGTGTGTGAATGAATGCACTTTAAATTCAGCAGTTGCAACAAATGTTTTTGAAACTGACCTAGTCATTTGAATCATTAAAAGGAAAAGTTTTAGGCTGAGTATAAAAGTGTAGAATTTATTATTATTATTATTATTATTATTATTATTATTATTATTATTATTATTATTATTATTATTATAATATTAATAAGAATTAACTTTAAAAGAATATACCAATATTAGCATACTTTTATAAAAATACATGAAAATATACTAGTGTCATTAAACAGGTAAAAGGGCATTGTTTTTGTCTCTCGTCTGACAAATTAGGAAAAGAATAAGTCAGTTTTGGTTCTAAAATGGGAACTGAATAATCAATATGATGCAAAATGAGCTTCTAATTTTTTCAAAAGAAAGTAGAAGGGTCTTGTTCAATCAGTTATGTGAACCATGCATGACTAGTTCACATGGGTCAGCTTGTTCAAGACTGGTATTTCCATTTTTTGTCTGTTCTTTGAAATCTTATTTTTGAGGATTGGTTGGATCAGTTAATGTTTTTTCCTGTCCAAGCGCCACTCCACAGTAGGTCTGACATGGGTATGATAATGTTTCAGTGCTTAGAGTATTATTTAATAATGTGTACAGATGATAATGTTAGAAGGTGCCAAGGCCACCACTGAAACAGTTGATGCGTTGAGAACTGGTGCAGCTGCTATGAAGGCTATGCAAAAAGCAACGTACGTATATTTGTGATTTCATTCTTGATATACTCTTCTATATTTTACATCTTTGTTTTAGGTTTGTTTTTAAAACCTGACAAGTTTACTGTATTTTTTGTAATATGGAAAATCTCCATGCATATAACAGAAATCTCTTGTTTTAGTGCATCCATCTTACTTAATGGGTTTTTGATTGCGACATTGTTGAATTGCGGTATTTATTTTTCAGGAATATTGATGATGTTGACAAGACCATGGACGAGATCAACGAACAGACAGAGAACATGAAACAAATTCAGGAAGCATTGTCTACTCCAATTGGTGCAGCTGCTGATTTTGACGAGGTCATTTGCTCTAATTTTAACTTTATTTGCATTTGTACTCTTTGCAACTGAGAAATTATCTGTATAGTTGTTGAGCGTAGATATATGTATTATGTCGCATGTGTAGGGAGCATTCTAAAATCTGAATTTCTTTGCCATTTCAGGATGAATTGGAAGCAGAACTTGAAGAGCTGGAGGGTGCTGAATTGGAAGAGCAGCTTCTTCAGCCTGCAACTACAGCTCCAGCAGCTCCAGTGCATGTTCCAGCTGGGCGGCAACCCACTCGCCCTGCCTCGTCGAAGCCCACTGCTGAGGAAGATGAGTTGGCAGCTTTGCAGGCTGAGATGGCACTTTGAGCAGGTCCCTTTTCTCAGCTGCGACACTATTGATTTATGCTATTATTCATTAATCTGTTTTAGTTTGGTTGGTATTGCAATTAATGTGCAGTTAAATGGTTTGTGTGTGCACCGGTTCGATATCAACCTTTGCACAGTTGAGTTCACTTGTATAATCATAGTTTGGAATGAATTGTCTAAAGTTGCTTGTCAGAAAAAGTTTGACAATCTTATTTTATGCATTTCTTATTGATTTTGCTGCTGGCTTTGATTAAGCCAGAACTTTGCAGGCATTTACGTGCATGATCTTGTAAAAACAGAGTGACACGAGAATTCTGCTCCCTCTCATGCTTGCTTATATATAAAATTCTTAAGCAGACCAGAAGATGTATATAAAGGTTATAAAATTCAATAGCCCTTCAAAACTTCTACTTTCTCCTGGGATGTGTCACCGTATTCAATGTCGTGTTTTACAGAAAGTTGAAAACCCTGATTTATACGGTGTAGTTCTTGTGAAATACTCTGATGCATTGGTTCACCTCTCAATATTATATTCTTCAGACTGATCAGTGAATATCTCAGACCTTATGTCAATGATGAATGAAAAATAGTCGATCTAGGTTGTATGTAGGACAGGCAATGCTTCAGTTTATTGGGAAATCACAAGCTCAGAAGAAAATATTTTAATCAGGAAATAAAAACTGAATATTATTTTAATGGGGAATATGCATGCATCATTATGCTGAGGTTCTGTTGTTTTCAGATTTCGGTTTCGAATTAATAAGCATTCAATTCAAAAATTAAGATGATATGTGGTTTGGTTTGGATTAGTTTATTAAAAAAATCGATATAAATTATAATTCAATTAAAATGTTTTGGATTATATTGGATGATATGACTTTTATGGATACATTTTTTAGAAAATTATATTACATCCTGTATCATTATAATCCAATATTTTCATTATTAAGCGAAAGAAATGTCCATTTATAAATATAGAAAATCATAATCTACTAGACTTACATGGACTCGTAGAAGATTAACACAGCAGCTACATATGGTCTAATGCTTCATTTTAAGAAACTCTCTAGATGAATTATACTTTTTCTTATATGAAAAGTAGAATGTGAGAATGAATACGTATTACAGGCAAGCGATTTTTTAACAAAAAAATATTTGCTGTTTTCGGAAAATTGATCAGAATCAATTGCATATACATTTTTATGAAAAAAAAAATATGCTTTACATCAGTATTAGGTTTTCTTTATCGGTTTACTTCTTATTGGATTGGATTGAACATCTTTAATAATGTGATGAAGAAACTTTAGTCTAGATTCGACTAAATTAGATTGAATTGATGAGTAATTTTTCGGCTGTCTTAATGATATATAATTTTTATAGTGATGAAACTGCAATCGTATTAATATGACATGACTATTAAATTATTTATATATTATAATGTCAATATTATATAGATTTAGCCTTTGTTGAAAAAGATTAACTAGCTCACTGCTCCGTTTATTAAAAGAAAGAGTTTAAAATTAGTATTCATAAAATCTTAATGTCAATCATTTAAAAAAGAGAATAAATGTAGATTTTTCATTATTTATTTATTAAGAACTATTATATTACTAATGTATCTCTAAATTAGTTGTCTGAAAATTGTTTTAACATGCATGAAATAATTGTTTCTAGATTTACCCATTCTTTTTTCAGATCTTTCATGATTACTTCAAACAACTTTAATAGGAAAGTTATTTACTTTTTATCTCTATCTACTTATAAACTGACATTGCATAAGAAAAAAGTATGACTTGACCATTTTTATCGTTGAATCTTAATCTGTTGTTGAAAAATTGAAGGCGTTCTTATAAATTAATTCTCTGGAAGAGATTAAGAAGTTGGATTAGTTGTACACTTTTACCCATATTTTGTTCGTGTATAAGACCAAATCCTAGCTCATCAAGAAATTTTATCAATGGAAAGTCTCACTACACGACAACTTTGGTTTCTACTTTCGGTAACATAAATATGATGAGTATCATAAATCACCTGATTAGACAATAAAAATTATATAAATTTCCATTTTTTTAAAAAAATAAAGTTATTTTAACAATAACAACTTTTAATATAGATAATACTAGTGTGACGACTTTACAATAAAAAAAAATATTATTTATGTGACGAATTTTTCCTAAAGTTGTCTATCCAAAAACGATTTACCCATTAAATATACTCAAATTCCTAACTTTAGTAAAAGAAATTCACCATTTGATAAAAAAAAAAAAAACTTGAACCATTTGGGTGCAAAATCCACTCCCATAGGTTCTTATAGCTAATTCTAATTAGAAACCTGTTCACCAATGTGTGTTTTTGACTAAGAAGTGTTGAATCTTTACAAAATACTATTATGAAGGTTGTGTACATCAAACTATGCTGAATTTCAACCATGACTTAAAAGAGGTCTCATTATATATGCAACATTCTTTAAGACTGATCCTCTTTTTAGTCATTTTCAACTTATTGGAATTATGCTTAACGACACTTGTAAGCTCTTCATTGGGTACCAAAACCATTTTTCTTTGTTTTTCTTTATCTCTAAGATTACAGTTTGACTTTGTTGTGCATATAGATCAACAATCAAGTTGTTTATGCTGTTTGTGTCTGAAAAATGGAATTGCCTTTAAAACACACTACGTTTTGTCCTTTTGAAATTTGTAACAGGTGAGACCTTGCTAATTCAACAATGGTGCTAGGAAATTAAAAGGGATATTCATTTCAAAAAACATATTTATTATATTAGAAGTAAAAATATTATTTCAATTCCATTCTTTATTAATAAAAAATAATTTCATTCTTCGAAGGTTGATGATATGAAATTTGTGTTATTTCTTCATATAAAATAGTTCTTGCTTTCTTTGCAAACCAAATATATTTGAGGACGTTCAAAGTAAAAAGTATTTCTTCTATGCCCAAACTAATATGATCAGGATTTAAATCTGAATTATTTATTTAAAACACAAATCCCTACTATTTATAATAATCATTAAGAAAATGTGATTTTAATATGCTGTCATGTACTCTCACACATCAAAAGGTACATGAATTACTTTAAATTTTCTAATACATGTGTTCCATTTTTATGATTAAAAAAAATGGCAATCTCTAAATCATGATTCCATTGATATAATTAATTGAAAAAATCATAATTATATTTATATTTCATTGAATTATAGTTAGTTTATTGTACATCATTGTTTATATATATATATATAGATATAGATGAGCATGAGGTGACCCATTTAGCCAATCCGAAATTTCAACATCCCCAAACACTGGTGAATCACATAGACTAAATTCTATACTGTTAATAACGTGGTTTAAGTTAAGTATTACTAATAACAGCTAAACAGATTAAAAAATCCAAAGAAATGGTAAAAGACGAATTTATATATTCTTAACCATAGTCCTTAGTGTCTTAATCATATTATTCTAAATAATTTTCTGTTATATATATATATATATATATATATATATATATATATATATATATATATATTATATGTATTGGGAGAATCCAAGAGACATAACTGGAGAGATTTCATAAAAAATAAAATGATCCAAATCACATAAAGAAATAATATCACATTCAACTCAAAACTCTAAGACATATAGATCTTATTTTTTATATATTGTTTAACTTTTTCATTTTTACTCAATGTAGAACTCAGACTCACACTTGAATACCTAACAATATAAATATAGTTATTAATTTAAATTCAAATATGATTTATAAACATGCTAGTTAGCTGGTCAAATTAACTTTGAACACAAACTTTAAAAACTTCCGATATTTGGCTATAAATGAATTAATGTTTCAATTATAAGATCCTATGGACTCAAAAGTAATAAAAATCACTTTAAAAATACGTTAAAATTTGAAACTTATCTTTTATTGGCTAAAAATATATTATTTTCATCGAAGTTCATCTTATAAGATATGAATATTATTTTTTTTTTTTTTAATAGAACTAAATATTGTTATTCACATGTCTTTCAACGCAGTATCAATACAATATTATCTTTAGATTTGATGATAAGAGAAATACTTTATTATTTAAAAAAAAAATCTAAGTTGAATCATAAATTATAGTTAGCATAGGATAAACCAAAATCATTATACTTATAAAGTCATATTCATAGAAAATACATTATTGTTTATTTTTGTGTAGAATAATTATAACTTAAAAATGATTAATTTGTTTATCAGTATATCTGTACATATTGTAACTTAATATAAATATCCAAAAACTAGTAATTTATATTTAAAACCAAAATTAAAAACCACATATTATAAAAAATCTTAAATTGAAAATTAATTTTAAAAAAAATTCACAAAAGCAACTCAAAATCATACCAAATATGGTCCAACTTAATTTCATAAGTTCTCGAACCAATGTGCCATCTTTGTCTGTTGGTAATTTTCAAAACCGTATAATGGGAGGTACTACGAGCCTGAATAATTGAGAAAAACCATTAACAGTAAAAAGCAAAAAAAAAAAAAAAAACAGTGGTGACCACAGTTTTATGTGATAATTCATTGGGAACCTTCAAAAGGATGTCTAAGATTATCTTGGTACATGAGTAAGTGCTATAAATTAACAAAACATAGATTAATACTTAGTGTTTACTCATCACTCCAATGTTTATTCAAATGATGCTTTATTCATGCAATCAATCAACTGCACATACACAAATATAATGTTCCAACTCATGTGAAAAACAACAAAACAAAGCAACTTTTGCAGTAAACGACTAAACGTAAGCTTATGTGAAAGAAATCACGCAGGCTTCTTTTTCACCATTTTATGTGATAAAGGAGAAAGAGACACACTATCACCATTCATTTATGCAGTTATTGTTATTGTCAGATGGGGACCCCTCCCTTTGTTTCTTTCTAAGCTTAGAAATTGCTCAAGCCAACGCAAGTTTCATGACCATTCATATTCACATTCATCAACATTTGAATGTTAGTTTAAGGTCCCTACATATCCTGACATAATGAGAATTACATCCTGAGATCAAGATTTCATCAAGAAAGTAAAAAAGGATGTATAATTCTTGACTAAAAAGCTCCAACAATTTCTTACATACCTAACTACTTTAATCAAATTCAAATCACATGCCACATTTGAATGGTATTTGATTACTAGTACTGATTAAAATACCATATAATATATGAAATCAATATGCCATGCCACTTTGACTTGGTATCTCCTTTTCTTTCTGAAATGGTTTTGAACCTTGGAGAGAAGCTTTGGTTAGCCAAATGATGGGGCAATTTCGCTGCTTTTTTCTTGAGAGACAAACCCATTACTGAGCAAGAGATCTTCATACACAAAATCAAGCAAAAGGGCTTCATTTTCACCTTCAATATTGTCATGATAGCCAAACCATTGAGTCTCGTTTTCCTGTTTCACGAAGGATGTTGAGTTTGAAAGAACTGAAACTTCATTGGATAGTGGTACACTACAACTGCTGCCTAGGCCTGAGACAAAAGATCCTAAAGGCAATGGTGAAGGAACTGGAATATGTGTCTGCTCCAAACCCAAAACACGAGACTCAGCTGAGTTCCCATGATCAAAGACACAGTCTTCAACTTGAGACTGAGGAGTAGTGGAAGTTGTGAACTGTGGACAAACAGTATTGACAGTGGCATTGGTGTTTGCTACCAAAAACTTTTTCTTTAACTTAGTGTTCCAATGGTTCTTCACATCGTTGTCTGTTCTCCCAGGTAACTGAGCCGCAATAAGGGACCACCTAACCCCAAAAACCACAGCATATATATTCACTTGGTGATATTACATAAGGAATGAACAAGCAAAATAAAGCATTCTTAAACATGTTAATCTAGATAAGTGTTTTAATATGTCTCACGATTTACACATTTTTATTGGTAGTTGCTACGTACCCTTAGAAAACTGAAGGTTTTAGCACCGTGACAAAAACTTTTAACCTTTCTCTTGGTTTTAATTTTGACTAGCTTGCTAAGTATATATACAAGGAAAGAGTAAACTTGCCTGCTTCCAATAGTAGAATAAAGGGTGCAGATAACTTGGTCTTCCTCATCAGTGAAACCTCCATGCTTGATATGAGGTCTGAGATAGTTCAGCCATCTCAGACGACAACTCTTCCCACACCGCTTAAGGCCTAAAGTTAAAGAAAACACACACAAAAATAATGAAAGAGCTTAAAACAAAAGTAGAACACCCAATTGAAACAAGTGGAAGAAAAACGAAAAAAAAAAAACCTGCTTTCTGTGGGAGAGTTATCCAATTGCCACCAGTGCCATGTTTCTTGAGATAGTTTTTGAGGGTTTCATCTTCTTCAGGAGACCAAGGACCCCTTTTGACGTTAGCTTTGTCACAACATGGAGCTCTTCCCATGGCCAAGGAGAAAGGCACTGAAGGCAGAGAAGATTTGAAAGTGAACAACAGTGAATATGGAGAGTGGAGAAGTGTAGTATATAATGTAAAATGGATTGGGATTGGGAAGTTGGAAGGTTTGAAAAGTTTGACTTTGTCTGACTGACACACACTGATAGAGCTCTTTTATTTGTTTCCTTTTTCCTTTGTGTGATTTTGTTTTGTTTTACTTGTTGCTGTTGTGTCCTAACTCCTAGCCAGTTTGCTCAGTGTCTCTAACCTATGAAGCTGCTTATCTTATGAAACAAGGCAAAGACTGAGTCAATGAGTGCAATGGAATGCAATAAAAAGTACTATTATCATATTCCCTTCTTTTCTCTCTCTCCCTCAATTTTATCATATGTGATGATTCACGTATATCATTCATATATAGCACTGTATTACAAAGTTCAAAGGGATTTGAAACATATATGATATGATATGATATTTTAGCTTTTGAAAGAAAGTGCTCAACCAGATCAGCTTTTGAAAGAAAGTGCTTAATAGTATCAGCAGTTTAGGTTATAATTTTACAGATTGCTTGGAATCAGGTGTAGAGAAATATTTTGTATTATATGAATATTGTGATCTTGTGTTGAATGATGTAACTTTGATGAAAACAACAAAGTTGATTACAAATGCATACTGACCAAATCCTATCTAACCGACAATTAAAGAATAAGAATGTTATTTTTCTTCTTCTCTTCTTACTCAATTTAGTTTTATCATTGTACTGTCTTATTATAATGTTTTAACTATTACGTTAATCTACTTGGTGAAAATGTGACACCAACATAATTTATAGTAGCATAATATGAAAAATATAATACTAAAAATACAACTTAAACAATTAGTTTATAAATAAAAATTACAAGAATTTAAAATTAACTAGAAATAAGAATTACAATATCACGTAATCATGTTATACTTTTATCAAAAAGTCATCAAATACTTTTATTAAAAGATGAAAGTAAGTATTAATATTATGGTGTGTTGTGTTTGGCACTGGTAGGTTTTGTTGTGGCTTGCAGAGGTTCTCAAAGTGGGCTCACGGTGGCTGGCTGATGTTTTGGTGTTGTGGTTGTGGTTTGGTGGAGGTTGTCACGGGGTTAAGAAGGAGAAACAATTAGGACAAATCCGAAAAAAGAGCAATAAAAAAAATTAAAAAATCTCATCCATTCAACAGTTAAAACACACTCTCCCGCTGTGTGAGATACCAAGATAGCTGCAACCATTTTTTGGTATGAAGAATTGATGAAATGAGATACAATAATGTGTTTCCAAGGATGTTAGAAATCGTTTATGTTTGGATGGGACTGACTGTGCGTTTATGTTTTTATTAGAAATTGTTGAATATTCCTCCCTTCATTTCATTTGTTATTTAAGGTTTTTTTACCTATAATAAAAATAACGATAAACAGTCAGTAAATAATTTTTTTACTAAAATATCTTTACATTTTTCTCCTTTTGATTATTTGTAATTGTTTTATTGAAACATATTGCACTTAATTAGTTTAGGGTTTAGAATAATATTCCCATACACCAATAATTGTTGAGCAATATTTTCTTTCACCTAATTGGTTCATGGTTAATAACGAAACAGTTTATTTTGTTTGTTTAGAGTAATATTGAAATAAAATTATTATTATTATTATTATATTTAAATAAATAAATGAAAATTATAAAAAAAATGTTTAAATGACATTATAAAATGAAAAGTAGGGAGTAATGTATAGTAGAATGTAATTTTCATTAATTTTGTAAGTGTGAGTTAAGTATAAATTCACTTTTAAGACAATATTAAAGTAATGAAGAGTCTATTCTAATTAAATTCTTTTATGTCATCATTATTAAGCTCTTTTTAGATTTACAAATATATAATTTTATATTTAAGATATGCATTATTCAACTTAAGAAAAATATATTAGAGATTTCATATTAATTAAAAATAAAATAAAATTTAATAAAATAGTATCTCAATTTACAAGTCAGCTATGTGAAGCTGAATTATAAATAAACTCATGTTTTAGGAAAAGTTTTAAAAATATAATTTATCCTAAATCCTAGATGAAGAACAATTTATAAGACATGGGAGTTTGTATAGTGTGTATTACATTATCTTTACTCATTAGGGTCGTTCGTGTAAGATTTTAATTTTTATATAAAGAATAGCTTAAATAATCTTTTTAGTTCTTTTATTTATTTATTTTTATTATTTTTTAAAGATTTTAATTTGATCATAAGTTTGTTTAAAAATAATCCATAGGCCTCTTCTAATGATTTTACAATGTAGTGTCTAAATTTCTGTGGTTAGATAACCATCTATCCTTTTTATGTATTTGTGTAAGTATATTGTTTGTTTTTGTAAAGTTATGGTTCTATCTTATCTATGTTTCTCATCTTATTTCCGAAAATGACTTTAGTTATTGTTTTCATCCATCGCTTAACTATTTTCATTCATTCTAAGTTATTCTACGATGAAAGTAAAACCACGCTTAGTTACTATAATATTCTTTTATCTCTTTCATCACCTCCCTCATAATTTCTACATTGGAATCTTCTAAATTTTGTGATGATATGTTTACTTAACATAAATCATATCTTTCTCAGCCGTAACGATAGAAACATTTTAAGCACACCAACATCAATTTCAAGTGATAATGCAAGTATTCAATTCAACAACATTGCTTTCAACAAGCATATGGTTTCATAGTCCCAAAGTCATCGTAGTGACACCATTATTAATGCCATTAAGCCAAAGTGATTACTTACCCTACATTCTTTCCACTGATACATAGCAGTCTAGGATTTGAAGAGTGTGATCCTACTTCACCCTAAAGAATTTGGTGATTGTTATGTAAAATATGCACTAAAACAACAGGTGGAATAGGTCTTACCACATGCCATGCAGGGGTTAATTCTCCTTCATCCATGGTTGCTCAGTACAGGCTATTGGTCTCTGACAAAAGACTTTGCCAAAGACACGCAAATTTGGGTGTATAGTGTTGTAGAGTGTACTATAACATAACACTATACACAACTCATCAGAACAATCACTATGCCCCACACACAAACCAACCTTGTCCCTGCTCTTCCACCTTATTCAACAAGTTTCATTTCATTTTCGTCTAACACAAATCTAGAATTTCAAACTATTATATTTTTATTAATAGATAAATAATTGTATCTACTTTTATTTGTTATATATTTTCACATTTGTGAATTTACATTTAGTATTATATTCTATCTTATGGTATTTCTATATCAATTTAAAATCAATAAAAAAAACATACTTTTTTAAAGAAATATAACATTTTCCTTTTAGGTTAGTTAATGTAATAGATAAAATATCTTCAAATATAATATTAAAAACATGGTGAAAATACATCATGTTTAAAATACATAAAATATTATAAATCATTGTGAATGTCGTATGAAGAATTAAATATACAATAAAAATCGTGTTTTATGTAAAAAATAAATATTTTAAGGATTAAAATGAAAATAAATATAAAAATATTTAATTTAGATAATAAAATTTTAAAAAATGACTATTCATGTAGCGTCTTAAAAAAAACGTATTTACTAAACACTACTAACTAATAAAGTCAAACAAGTTGTTTAACTGAAAAAAAAAATTACTGAAATGATGCATTAGTTTTAAAGAGAATTACGAATTCAAAAAAGCTTCCAATAGACCTACTACTATATAAATTTTTTTCTGTCTCTGATATTATACACCAAATAGATAAAACTTACATATCTCAGGTTCTGGTTCGTGATTCAAGTTTTAATGGAGTGCAATTTTTGGAAGAGTTGATAATTTAAATTACAATATTATTATATATCTATATTTTTAAATAATATATCAAAGAATTATCTTTAAATTATGGTTTTTTTGCTTTTTATTTGATAAATAAAAATGGGTGAAAGTGCCAACCAGCTGTTCCGATGTGGCCCTCCGAGTCCCATGCACTCTGCCACCCCACACGTACCAAACACGTAATTTTGCTTCCTCAACCCAAAATCAAAGATTACAAATTCTAACAAAATCTTTAAAGATGATCCATAACAAAAACACTTTGATTCAAATGAATAATTTATAGAGCATTACGAATTTTATAACTTGCATATACCAAGTTGATATTCTTGTGGTAGAACAATTCCCACAAAAGTCACTCACAACTTCCCTAATTGGAAAAAAAACAAGAGAATGCGATTTGGTATGCAATACACTTCTTAACTCTCTTTTTACCATATTTTATTTGATGAGGAAATTCACTGTAGACTTTACAATTAAAAATAAGAAAGGATAATGAAACGAAAAAAGAAGAAATGAAGTGCTTTAAAAAACATCTATCCTAAACATTTGCAAATTATTATTTAATAAGCGGTAGTAGCATGAATTAGTTTCGAAATAAGCGTTTCCTAACATCTGAAATGATTTTATATGATTCAGCGTAATAGCTATTTATAAATAAAAAAATGAGTTTAACTTTCTTCACAGATGCTGAAAGCATTTAAAAAAATCAAGTGGGAGGATTTAAGAAAGTGAGTTGACTCGGTAATTTAAGTTGATTGAGCTTAGCATCATACGTAGCTTTTAAATTTAAAGAATATGGGTAGAAAATGATGGTTGTAGAGTTAATCGGAGAGAAAGATATGAAGGTATCAATCCAATCCAAAACACAAGAAAGTGGTTTTATCTTAGTGGGCTTGTGCCTTTGGGATAATGTAAAGGATATTAATATTCTGTTTCAAGTTTGTAGGGGCAATCTTAGATTAATATACACTTGCAATGTACCATATTTTATTAGTCAATTCCATCAGAATCTTATCTCCAAAGTGCAACAACCCCCATGATCTTGTCTGTTGTTGTTCAAGTGCCATTAATAATTCATTTCCAACAATATCTTTTCTTCTCTAAGGAAAAACCTGTTGCCATCGAACCAACACTCTTCCCTCAAACCGGGGGATGCTACCAAGCTTTTTCATCCATGCTTGCTTCCACTCTTAGGGATTAGTTTCAAATCTTGCTTTAAAAATATTTCCTCAAGTCATAAGTTGGAGTAGAAATCTAAGTGCTTTTACACTGTTTCATGTTGACATCCATGGATTGGTATGAGTTTTTGTTTCTTGCATTGCATCAATTATATAAATGATATTTGTACAAGATTACTAGCATTACTATTATTATTAGCACCCTGAAAAGATGTAGGAGTGGATAAAGATACTGAAGTTAACCAGATATATAGTGACTGCACACCAAAGATTTTATGGTGAGTACATGCATGTGTGAATGGGAAAAATTTTTCTCCTTTCTTTCACCGTTCCAAATTGGGTTTTACTGTTTAAGTTTGACTATGAAATAGTCCTAAAATCTTCTTTTCATTCCTTAGAAATGGTAGATTCAACAAACCAGGTCAAATTAATTCGGTCCTGAACGAGTTAGGATATTTATTTCTGTCGTAAACCTGTCCCACGTACCAAAATTTACAAATTCCAAGCCCAGTAGTAGGTGAAGTCTTTACTTCTGGGAAAATATTTCCAACCGACATGATTCAATAAGAAAAGAAAATTGACTCCTCTCTACCGTGTAATAAGTTACCACAAAAGATAGAATTCACTTTAATTATTTTTATAAGAAACTAGAAGTGATCCTTACTCTTTCATGAGAAAAAAAAGTTCCAATAACTTTATTTTTACTCTCGTTTTCCTCTCCCCTTTCTAGCGTTTTTTACGTGCTACTCAATACTATGCGTTTAGTATAATCTTACAATAAAAGCATATTAAAGTTTTGATTGAAGAAAAAAAATGGTGAGGTCCTTAAAAGGAGTACACAGTTGGGGTGTACTAAAATGGGCGACCATGTGCGATGAAATAGCTTATGAGGGAAAATGTTTGCATCAGCCGTTAACGTCAATTGTTGATACCAATCGACGAAGAATGGTAGTTTGCTCCTTTCCCTTTCCTCGTTTGCCACCCTTCGCACGCAAAGCTAGCTATCAGCAGCACAAACTCCAAACCACTATTTTCAATGTATCCCTTTCAAAGTGGATCTCATGTTATAACACACTAAATGGAGATCAAATTTAATCAACACTCTCTGCCACTCTAACTACCAAATGCCCCAATATGCAATCTAAATTCTATGACTCCTTCAAACATACGCCTACTTGCATCACAACTCACCATCTTCTGTACCGTGATTTGGCAACACTTGTGTATACGTGCACTTCGCACCACGTTTCTTCTGCTGCTGTTTATCAGCATTTTTGACACCTAGATCTTCCCTTACACCTCATCCTTTCTCATCATTCTATTATTATTAATTTTTCTCTTGCCCACCACGAATATTGGATTCCTTTTGTTTTATGGTTTTAAGACCAAAACAAGAATGATACTGATAGCAAGTAAACACAAGTGCATGTGTAAAGATTTTATTTTGGAGTGATAAAGGACAGACGTTTGAATTGTTCATAAGACATGAGAAATATTTGAAATTTATACATGAATGAGATGAGATTAGTGCAAATAAACACGGTAGTTATGACACGGGAATTATATAATTTCATCATCCGGTGCTACCTATACAAAAGCTTAGTATCTTGAACGTCCCAGAAATGCCCCAAAAAACGATTATACTCCTTCGCTCAATAACTTCTTCAGTCTTCTTCACCCATACCTTCAGAATAGGCTATTTACAAAACATAAGTGGAACCTTCTTCCAAAATAAATCTCGCACTACCAATCTTCATTTTCTTCTCCCTCGCATTCTGTACACACCGAGGGAACCATAACAAAATGAAATCAGCGACTCACCAGCTCCGACACCCACCCAACATCCGGACCAACGGGCTCACCCGAACCCGACCCGTCAAGAGCATTCTCTTTGCTCAACTTCTCAAACATCCTCGCTCTTATGTTTCTTCCAGACTCCACCCTCTCCATCACAGGCTCCTCCTCGCAACTCTGATCCCACAGGTCGAAGTAGTTCACCCCGCCGCGAACCGGAGCCTGCGTTGGGGTCGAAGGGAGACTGAAGAATCCGGGTCGGATCACGGGTCCTCTGGGTGATCCGAACCCGGGAGACCCTATAACATTCCAGCACGAAGGCAACGACTTAACCTTCCCCAGTTGCAAGTTTCTAAGCGAAGCAACCATCTCGTTAACACACACAGACCCCGAACGAGTCATCGGCGACATAGGCGGTGACTCCACCGGCGGCGACACCGACCCGGGAGAAGACACGAAGGGCGCCACCGCCTTGGAGGACTCGACCGCATGTCTTAAAGGAGACCCGTCGTAGGAGTCAGCACTGCGTGGACTCTGCTGCGGCAAAACCCTCAGTTGCTCCGGCGTGTGGGCAAAGAAACACACCCGCCGGCGGCAACTGGTGCCATCCTTGCAGGGTTGAGTACGGTAACGAGCAGGGTGGAGCCAGCACTCGAAAACCCCGTGCGCGTACTCGCATGCGTCACCCTTCTTGCAACTCCCCTTGCGAAAATCGGGGCAGGCCGTGCCGGAGTAGTGATACTTGCGGGGATCACGGCGGCGAGCCTTCTCGCCGGGGTGGGCGTACGGACACTCAGTCCAGTCATGTGACCTGCCACGTGCGCATCTCCGAACCTTGAACTCGAACATGCGGAAATGATCGCAGGAATAGGCGTCAACCGGGACTTCCGGTTCCAGGGACGGAACATCAGAGTCTGACTCAGCATCAGTTGAGTCGTAGTGCTGAAGCGCGCTAAGCGCTTCTTGCAGAGAGTACGGCGAGTAATCGGCATTGGCGGCGTACGGTGAAAATATCTCCGGCGAGGATTCGTGGAGGAGCGGCCACGGTGGCACGTGTACGGTTGGGTTTGCGCGGTGGGTCTCCCCCAACATCATGGTGCTGCTGCCTTTGATGGATGTTTTAGTTTTATTTGGATTCGATGTTTACGCCTCTTTCGGCATGGTTAGTGTCTCTTTATAAACTACCTCAGTACATGCCTTTAACCCTGGTTGGGTTTACTCTAACCGTGGTTCTCTTTGAAATGAATGAACCCAGCTGAACTCCATTGCGGTTAAAGTTCTTGCGGGCTTTCCTTCCCTCACCGCGCTAGTCTGTCACAGACGCGCGGTTTGCGTCTTCGCTTGCCACGTACGTGAACAGGTGTTGATGCGCTGAAAGCCTATGCATGAGCCGTTGGATTCTCACGTGCTCCTCCTAATCACCACTTTTTATCTTCCTGCTCTTCCCAAAGCGGTGGAATGGAGCGTATCATAAATAAATCCTAAAATAACCCAATCTCTCTTTACTGCCAAAATAAATTAATAGATATTCTTAATTTTGTGTGTCATGTTAAATCATAATTTATCTCTATTAAATCCTCCACCTTCTTCTTTCTTTACCAGCAACTAATTAGAAGATTTATAAATATTTTTTCTTCTTCTAATTATTTTGATGAATTTCTGAATTTAAAAAAATTATATTCTTCCTCTCTTTTCCTTTCTTTTTTTTCATTTTTTTTTGTCATTCACTGTGTTCTTTCTTTCAATTTTTTTTTCATATTTCTCTGTCCATGTCCATGATATGATGTAGTAGTTGATGGTGATAATTGTTTTGAACACATGTACAGTTGCTGATGAAATTTATTGTAGTGAAAAGAGTAGATGAAATTGAAAAGCTATATTATTGTGAAATATATTTATTTTCAGTAGTTGTATATATTAGTCATGGAAAAACAAATTGAAAAACTTGAATACTTCTAGTTTATTCTCCGTGTATATATTCATTAAAAATGAAATTATATTCTTAATTTTTTGTTAACATTTAATTTAATCATTATAAAGTTCTAATGATTTCCCCTGATATAGTGGCATCAACTTTCCAACCACAGATTTGATCAACTACTATAGTAGAATGACAAAGTTGTTCCATATTGTAATGAGATGCCGAGTATAATTTATTGTAGTCCCTCTTTTTTCATGATACTAGGTGCAAACACGATTAGTTTTTAAGTATAATAAGAGATATTGAACCGAATATTTGTAAGAAAAACAGTATTTAATCTGTAAATAGTTTTGATTATAGAAAAGTGGGGTAAGAGAATAGTTGAATGGGTGAATAGAGAAAGGTTAAAAACCAATGGGCAAAGGAAGTGTGGTTTCATTTAGTGGCATTAAAGTCGCGGTGGATCGCTTCAAAACTTGGAAAGTAACGTTTCTTGCTATCATGACACTTGGAAATCTTCTATTATGCTTTTTTTTCTATTTTACTTCCATTTCTCATAATTTTATTATGAATTGAGTGTTAATGATCCAAATAAAGAAGAACTGTTGGTGGTAACATAATTTGTTTCCTACAATGGTTATATTTTGATTTTCCTTGCAAAGAAGAAAAAAATTGCAAATTTATAATTGATAGTGTAGGAATTATTTTGTGGGCGTGATGAGCATATGATCTAAAGTCCAATGCTTGACTTTCATATGAATAGTGATTTTGGCCCCTTACCTTGTCGATCTTATCGTTTCAATTTACTTCGCAATCGTCCATTTTGTCTTTATCATTAGGAATAGATATTATTACTATTTTTTTTTTTTTTTTTTTTTTTTTTCTTGTTTCTTTTTTTTTTTTTTTTTTTTTTTTTTTTTTTTT
>Ga0099824_1002083_pt1 | contig 29011 bp, 19 predicted proteins | sample SiratrowhiteBW_FD_76837 | JGI IMG/M metagenome (GOLD analysis project Ga0099824, IMG submission 76837) | Root nodule microbial communities of legume samples collected from California, USA - Siratro white BW | ecosystem: Host-associated > Plants > Roots > Nodule | place: USA: California... | reverse complement strand
TTTTATCATAAATTAAATTATAAAAACAAATATTTCAAAATTTTTTTCTTATAATAAAAAGTAAAAAAAAATAATTTATAGCTATAAATAATTTTTTATAATTTATGATAAAAATAAATATTCCAAAAGAAATTTCTTATAATAAAAAAATAATTTATAGCTATAAATAATTTTTTATAATTTAATTTATGATAAAAACAAATATTTGTTTATAATTTATGTGTTGATGACCAAGATCGAGATGGAGACCCTTAAGTGTAAAACTAAGGTAATAACTACCACTACACCATAGCAGCAGGTTGTACCACCTACAACACAAAATTTCTTTTAAATACATTGTGGGTTGTACAACCCGCAATGTAAAAGGTGCAGAAAGTATAATTGCGGGTTGTACAACCCGCAATGTGTTTATTTTTTAATTGTATTGCGGTTTGTGCAACCCGCAAAGTGAAAAAAAAATGAATGACATTTACCGTAAACGAAGGCTATTTTCGTCTTTTCTTCAAGGCTAAAATGGGAATATTTTTAAATTATGGAGGTGCAGGAAGTCACCATGGAGGTGCAGGAAGAATCACTCAGAGAATTATTGCAAATTCATAATGTGGCCCAAACACTGTCTGGACCACAGGAAACGAAGGGAACATAGACAAATCCTCATTATTCCAACCCAAAAAGAGTAATATTTCTAACTCTCCGGTTAGGTGGGGAAGGTTTGTAGGTATAAAATGTGAATGATTAGTGTCCAAATTGTATATTATTATTTAGTGATCCATTTCTTTTGTTGAATTTTTCGTTATCCTTTCTAATTTATTATGGGAAAGCTATAACTTTTTCTGATGTTGTAAATATTTGAAACACTTAAAAAGAGAGACATAAAGCAAGAGTGAAGTATTCGAAGTTTAATTTTCACCTTCTGTAAAACCCTTTAATAATATTTAGAAATTAATAAATATAAAATATTGTAATGTAACTTTTATAAAATAAATTGAAGTTACGAGTGAAGTTCTAACTTAATGCTAGAGATATGCAAGGTGTCATTTCCAGTTTTTCAATGATTGGTTGCACCAATTTGGTCTTATAAATGCAAATTAATCATCACCTTAATCAAATCATTCAAATATACATTAGCAGATTTTTTTTTAAAGCTAATTATATTTAGTACTGTTAAAATAACTTATTTTGAAGAAATATTTACCTTTTTTCTGTTAAGTTCTTGATAGAAAAAAAAGTAATCTTTTACTTTTTACATAACTAAATAATAAAAAAAAAAAAGCTGATACCTTTTCTCTCCCCAGTCATGTTCATTGGGTCTTGTAAAGTTTATAATACAAGTTTTCATAGCGGAAAGATGAGCATTATAAGGGTTTGGCATAATGGCCAAATACCAGGAAAAAAGGGTTTTCCATTGAAGCCTGTAATATTTTTCAGAGCACTTTGCAGCTAAGTGAAAAGAATTTTAAAGATTACCATTTCTAATACATGAATATAGCCAAGAAAGAAAAAGCAAGGTACAGTAATTAAAATACAACAAGATAATGGAATGAAGAGCTCTCCAGAAAAATACAAAACCGCCTTTGCAGACAATTAGATTATCCTTTCCTCACAAAAAAGAATTGGAAAGGATGCAAAACCTTCCTTTATTCCCCTCTCTTCTCCAATAGTATTGATATCCATGATTCACCATTCATGCAACTCAAAACCTTCAACATTACAGGTTTCACTTTCAACAAATGAAGCTATCAGAATGTCATGATGATATCTGACAATTGCCACCAAATCTCAAACTATATTTGGGTGATTAAACTGAAATCTGCATCATTTCCTTCCTCTAGGATCCCTACTAAGCCCATGTTTCTTCAAAGTTTTAATGTAATTTCTCATAAGTGTAAACTTGTTGCTCCCAAGATGGTAGAAATAGTCCCAAGAATAAATACCAGTCTTATGCAAGTCATCAAAATTGAACCTGGACCAGCCAATTCAAGAATCATGCATCACAGTCTAGTTCAGATGGGATATAAAATATGGACTCCAAAATTTAGATCTAATTCCAAAGCTTGTTGTAGTAATACCTCACCCCATAGTTTCCCACTGGTTCTGCAGACATGATTCCTACATGGCGCCTCCCATATATCACCTGGTTCAAGCAAGCCATTCATCAAAGGAAGTATAATTAGAAAGCAATCAATAGAATTCAATTCAAACCCTCAAAATTGATTATATTAGAAAGGACATTGACACTGGATGCATTTGGCAAATAACTTAATTAAGTGCTTATTGAATAAGACCCTGTTTGGATAAACTTCTTCATCACACTTACAGTAGAAGAAAAATAAGAAGGAAAAATGAACTAAAAGACTTCAACTTTTTCAAACAAGTAGTACCTTTTCACCTCCAATTGACCTAATCTTCCCATCAACTGCAGGACTATTTACTCTGAGAAATTCAGCTGATAGCTTGAACATTCTGCCATCGCCAAATTCCACCTCTACCTGAAGCAACAACAAAAGAATTCAAAACAAGAAACCATCATTGTTATGTATCTAGGAAATCACATTTCCATCAATTCTATTTACCATTAAAAATTTTAACCTTGCAATAAACATGAATTTTTCATCCATTGATGCATGCTCAAAAGATATTAACCCTATCTATTGCAACCTAAACACGAGTAATTTTAGTAAATTAAAAAAATTTAAGGAAAGATAAACAGAGAGAAAGTAACTAACGTGTGTTGGGGCATGAAGAGAGAATCTGGTGATGCGCGCAGTTTCCCCTGCCATTGTTGTCATTCTCCGAATCGCCGCCAGCATAGTTCGAAGGTTGTTCTCCAAAAACAGGTTTTGTTCCGTTTAGTAGTTTGCCTGTTACTTGCAAAAAAAACTCCTATCATATAACTTTTGAATAATTATTATAAAAATCAATAATCCTTTCATATGTATAATATAATTGTGGATTTAATAAAAATTGTTGACTAAAATAGATGTACAAATAAAAAGAAAACCAAAATTGCATATTAAATTAAAGAAAAGAATATATCAATTTTACTAAAAAATTACCAATTATTGATCAATTAATTTTTTTAAAATTTATTATATATAATTTATAATTAAATAATAGCATAAAAATTATTTTATCACTACATATATAGCCTTTTAGGTTTATTTCTTGTTTTTAAGTTTATTTATTTATAGTTAATATTAATAGAATTTGATATTTTCCTCAAATTCTAGTGACCAATACCTCTTGTGGACCATTAATATAAACTTGAGACTATGTAAGGCTTTCAAGAGATGAAGCAATATTTGTAGATACACTATTAATTTTATTAAATATCTTAACTTCTTAATTAACAAAGGCCCCATAGTGTCTCGTAACAATTGAAAAATATTCTTAACACAAAGGGGTGAGGGCTTGTATTGTCTAGGTGGAATTAATGTAGAGAAAAGCAATCAGAAGCACCAGTATTCTTCTAATTTCCCTATGTGATTATGGATTAGTGCATCAAAGTACACACATTTGTGCTAAGATCAACAAAAATTTGAAGTTGGATCTTGAGTTTTTAGCATTTAATCTTACCATCTGGTGTACCTTGTAATCTCTAATTCATGCTTTAGACTGTTTTCATATACTGTTGGTGAAATAACTGGTGCTGACTTACAGCAAGTACAAGGGAAATTGAATCATCACAGTGATGTTATTCTTCTGTCAACATGATCCATACATTATCAAAATATTGATAATTAAAAACTAATTTACTCTTGGGACAAGATTTTCTCATTGTAGTTTGGTCTAACTGATTAAATACTCAAGGCTTACCAAATGTTTATTTATCATTGGTTTTCATTAATAGTCATAAAAGGATATGCAGAATTGAAAGAACAACATCAATGGGTGTGTAAATTGTAAACAAAGAGGACACAAATACATGCCTACTGGATGAATCAAGGTGAAAGATTTTAGCACATGCCATGGATTTTGGGAGATAAATATCCCTCTTAGAGTTTAGATCAACATGGCTTACTCTGTATGTGAGAGACTAGTCCCACATTGGAAACTTCAGGTAATGTGAGAGAGAGCATGAACAATAAAATCAAAGTTTCTGCCCCGTTCAAAATCACTTACCTGGGTGGGGTCAATGGATGAACATGAATGTCTATGGCCTAGGGTATTGACTTCCATTGCACATTGGAAGGGCATTACTCTAAGGTCTGTCCAAAGGGCAGAACCTACATCATAATTTGTGGGTGTGGGGGCTTGCGTTCGCGCAGCCCTCTCTTAGTTTTAGTTAAATTTTGCAACTTTTCTCTTAGTTTAAGTTAGATTTTTCACATTTCAATGTGTGTTTTCCTCTAATGGCTGGATAATGAGGATTGTAAGTTTGGAACCAGTTCTTGTGCCAGCTGTTTAGTCATTTTAGGTTTACTTTTGAGGGTCTAGATCAATATTTATAACCCTTAGAAGGCTTTATTTTCCTGGATTTTTTTATGCTAGTTAATTGTTGATGGCTGTCTCATTTTGGTTGGTTGGTTAGGTTCTACGGTTGTTAATTTGATGATGTTAGATTGAACTTCACACATGTCAAACCAAGAATCCCTACTGCCATCATGTTTCAACTGTGCTTGTGCAATAAAGATTAACATCAGTTGTTGTTGATGATGCAAATATGGTAGGGGTTTAAGTATTGGTAAAAGAGTCCCACATCAGGAAATGTTAGCCAAATTAAATTGGAGAATGAACTATAAGATTTGAAAGTAGGTGTCGATTAACTTACATACCTGGATGGGGTCAATGGACGATCAAGAAGGTCCATGGCCTAGAACAGTGGACTTCCATTGCACCTGGGAATGTTCCTGATCTAAGGTCTACATTGTAGAACCTACATCGTAATTTGTGGCTGTGGGCCTGCGCTTAGCGCGGCCCCCTATATTTATTATTTGTAAGATTAGGTTTTGTAAACAAAGGATTTATTGAAGTTCCAACATCATTAATAAAGAAATACCTCCTATATTTATTATTTGTAAGATTAGGTTTTCTAAACAAAGAGGTTTTATTGAAGTTCTAACATCATTATTAAAGAAATAAATGTTTTGAACCTGATTGTGTGAAAAGAATTGTGTGAAAAGAAATGTAACAACGGGTTGTTTGAATATGCAGTGATTGAATAACCATTCTTAGGACTGTTTTTAGTTTCCAGAAGCTGAAAAACAAAAAACTTTTCTTAGCTTAAAAGTTTCTTTTTGCCCTTTCAATTTTTAGAAACTGTTTTTAGTTTCCAGAAGCTGAAAAGCAAAAAACTTTTCTTAGCTTAAAAGTTTCTTTTTGCCCTCACAGATTTTACTCCTTAATTCTTAGGTATTGTGTTTTCTCATTCAACTACTTTGGCTCCCTTAATAATTTCTACCCATGTTCTTGGATGACAAGATCAATTCAATCAAACTAGCAGTTTTATGTTGCATTGGCATGTTTTAGATCCAAAGATCACAATAACCACTGAAAGAATAGAACATGAGCTCCCATTGTACTCAACAAAACCAGATAAGCTATTGAATGTAATATATCAACAAGTGACTGAGTTCAACACTTTCTATTTTAACTCTATTTCTAAAAATCTGCACCAATAATACACATCATTAAATGATAATGGTGTGGTAATTTTTAGTACAGAACGTTTCTAGTCATTTTTCATTCACAAACTTCAAACTTGAGACTTTATTTAAGAAGACTAAATTTGGTAGTACTGAAACTATAGCATTAAGAAGCAGGAGTTTAATGTTATTGGCATGGATCCTTTAGCAATTTTATATAATATTTTTCCTTATTCTGTTGTTGTTTTATAACAAGTAATCTCACAAAAAATAGTGGTCGATTACAAAGGGTAATATCTGATTTTCCAATTCAGATGGCTAGTAGCTGTTCTATATTAATAGGAGATATGAATTTGGAAGGTCCATTGAACATTTCATTCACAAAGATCCGAGCAGCTGCCTCTGTAGGGTGGAATGCATCCCAGAAAATATGGTCTTGTCTGTTGGAACAAATGCTTGAAATTGGTAGGCATGGAATTTGGGCATTCAATTCACCAAGTCCACAGCAAGCACCTTTTACATTACTAAATCCTGCAAAAGGGATATAAACTTAGGTAAAATATCTTCTCCTCTTCTCAATCTAAGACATCTACAAAACACAAAATTTTCAGCATATTTATAGTTCAAGTTCGCATGAAATTTTGTAATTCACTTCCTGTTTCATTGCCTAATAGTTATGATTCTACAGATTTTAAATTTTACAACCACTCTTTAGATGAGAAACATAAAAAAGTCAATGTCAGTTTTTTTTACAAGTTTTTGTAAAGTAATGATAAATATTAAACGCACAATTTACAATGATTATAAACTTACTATGGATCATCCAAAAATGGTTATGTTAAACAGTTTGTCTGAAGAATGGTGTCCTAATATCCAATATCTACACCAATTATAATGTAAAGGCACAAAGGGTAATATCTTAATACCATAAGAAGTTGGATTGTGAACGAGGTCTTGGTTAGCAGCATAAGTATCAAAATAGGAATAACTCATGTCTTTTTTCTCCAATTGCCATTCCTTTAACATGGATTGAAGGGCTTCATTGTACTTTGCTGACAAGTCATTGGCTGCAGAAAAACATTCTGTTTTGTTCTTAAGCCTGTATGCAGGGCAGCACCCAACTGCACCAACACCAGCAATCCCAAATTTCTTTGCACCATTGTTGTATATTCTCTGCCAAAAAGTTGCCAAACCAAAATAAATTATATGTTATGATACAAGTTTTGTGTTTTGACCCATAAGTAAGTGCATCTTTTGGTATCTGAAGTTACATTGAAATATCCATTAGCATGGTTTTAGACAAATGTTCACATGTTTGATTTTCAGTTAAAAAACCAAGTTTTGGCTTACTGTTTACAACTATGGTGTTTACCTGTAGTTGCACTTTTAACATGGAAGCCATGGAATCTGCATACTGCTGAGGAGTGTTGTTCTTTTGAAGATCCTTTGAGTTAAAGTAACCAAAGATATCATTGCCACCAATCACCACAATGAAGATGGACTTTGAGAGGTGTTTCTCAAGAGTAGATGCTCCTATTTGTTGTGTAAGTTTTTCATGCACTTGTGAGTAGTAGTCCACTTGCTTTTGCAAAGGAATTGATTGCATCTGCAAGAAATGTCTCATAAGAGAACTCATTCGTAGAAGATATCTTTATTTGTCATTTTGTTACTATTTTCAGGTGTTGGACACATTTACAAGGGTTCAGTACTCAAGGGTCATTTAGCTTTTTTACTTTTGTTCCTTTAATTGGAATTGTAATTGTAATTTTTCTCTACTTTGGAAAAAAAATGTATATGTTATTCATTATTTGAATGAATTTCATACAGATCTCAATTCTTTTATATAAATTAAAAAAATTACATTTTAGAATTGATTGAAATCATACTCAGGTGATAATTCCTATTATATTATAATCTGCCATGAATTAGACCCATATGATGAATAAAAGTAACAGTGGAGAAAGAATGAGAAAATCAGAAGTGTACTTACAAAACCTTTATCTGAGGCATTAAATATTCCAGCACCTCCAGAGGCAAGGTTAACACCACCCAAAAAAGATATGTTTTTGTTGGGATTGTGGACTTTAGATAGAAGGGAGAGATAAGGTGGTGAAGTGGGTAGACCCAATTTTTCAGCTGTCACCCAACAATTCATTACATGCAAATATTAGAAGAAAACAATTTGTAATTTTGTATTACTATAATCAATATGCATGACAAAATAAGAACAACAAATAAAGCAATGTCTTAACCTTTTGCTCCTTTTTATGTACAATACAAGTTTTCCTTGCCCCTAACCTCTTGTCTCCCAACCAAAAAGAAAATCTGTCAATCTTTTACTTCCCACTTTGCTATAAACAAAGTACCTTTGGCTTCACTATATTCCATATTTAAACTATAACTTTCTTTGGGAAGTCAATACAAAATGGAAAAAAAAAAAAAAAACATGTACTTTTGATTCCCATGTTGATGACCCTTTTTAGGACTTTTGGAAATCATCCCATCAACCATGATTTTCTTACAAAAGAAATCATTGCAGAAGAAAAAAAAATATATATTTCTTAAAGTGTTGCCCTCCAATTTTAGTCCATTAAAGCTTCTTAATTATGAGTAATAAATAGGAGAATAAATATATTTCAATAATGAAAATTAAAGATTGTTGATATTCGAAGTAACCCTGCAGTGTAAAAAATCTGTCTGGAAGTTTTGAAGACCCAATTATAGAGTAAATTTGAACCACATACCAATGAAATCTGCAGCATTCTTGCCATTGCTAAATCTCCCTGTTGGTTTCTTTGTTGGAAAATCAATGCCATAGTGAGGAAGAATTGCCTTTTCAATGGAGAAACTCAAATAGTTATTGTTGCCAACATCAACAAGTGAGTCTCCAAACACATAAACTGCTGGAGCCTTTTGAGCTTCCAAGAGTCCTAAGGTGAAGATGAAGAAAGAGAGAAAGAACAGGGAATTTGCCATCACAATTCTGTTTCCCAAATTGGAATGATTTTGGTAAGAATTGGTGTGTGGAAGCAGAGAAGGGTTGGTCAGAGATTTAAAGCTGCAAAAACAAAAGCTTGATGAGTGTGAAAAGGAGAATTTATTTTAAGATTAGTGACAGAAATTGAACCAAAGAGTACTCCCAGATATTTTCAATGTCAACCAAATCTAGTTCATACTCTATTCTGATTTGCAATAAATGAGTGATGGCACAATCACAAATTTGAATTTTGTCTCAATAAATAGTATTTGTACTTTGACTCATGTTGAAGTCTCTAACCTTTGCTCAAGTTAACAAATTCTAAATTTCCATGTAGTTGATGATTTATTGATGTCAAATATCATGAATCTTCTCAAACAACCCACACATAATTTATTGGCAAAAAAAAAAAAATCATCAAGAAGGTTGATGATTGGTAATCTGAATGCAAAAAGCATTAATCATGAGAGTTTGATTAACATTACATTTCAGCTAGACTCTAAAGGAAAAGAATATATGTTCATTGAAGTGTGAAGTGACAGCTAAAAATGAAGAAAAACTGAAAAAAAAAAAATGTATTTTTTAGAACTAAAATTTGACTTCTTCTGCATGATGTGATCTTGTTCCTTTATTGATGAATTCAGATAAAGTTGGACAAGTTTTCAGCCTCAGAATGTTTAAAGGAAAGGGTTTGAATGTTATGAAACAACAAAAATTGCCGACAAGTGAGTCACTCTAATGTTGATTTCCAAGCGGCATCATGAATGCCATTTCAACTACATATTAAATGAAACTCTTAAATTTTATATAAAAAAAAGTTGCAATAAAACTTCAAATTATCCCTAATTTAACATTTTTATATACAGATTAAATATAATAATAAATATACTTAAAAATTAATTAATAATATATTGTAATTTAAAAATTGAAAAATACTAAAAATGCACATAATTTAGGATGAAAGGAGTATTTTATTTAATATTTTACATGTTATATCATATTATTATCATTATTATTAAAGCATGTGATATTATTTTGAGAAAATTATTATTTTTATTCTTTTTAATTACATGGGACTTCTTTTTCGTAGCTCTCGTATTAAATTTGATGAGATTAGTGAACATTTTAATATGATTCTATTAACTTTAACTTGTGTTAATTTGACGTTTTTCATGGCATTTAATATTCTATTAAATATGATTTGATTTGAATTGTAGGGCTAAGTATATTACAAATCATATCAAAGTTTATATTGTTCTTATTTAATTCAAGCAAAATCCTTTGTCTAAATACTAAGTAAGTTAGTTATTATTGTCACCTGATTTCGTGAACACTGTTAGAAAGAAGTATGAAGTGGCTCATTATTTTTCGTTAAATATAAAATTTTAAGTTTGGTATTTATTTATTATTTAACTACCGAAATAATTAATTTATAATTTTAATAATTATAAAAAATAAGAATAAAGTCTTAACTCATTGGATAGAGTGAGTTTCTCTCTTCAATGTTTTAGTTTCTTTAAAATTTAATACATTTTAATTTTTTAAAATAGTAAATATTAGTCTTTGATGAGATAACAAAACCACTTCACTTCAGTAAACGTAGGAATAAAAACATACTAAAATTTTATAAAAAATAAAACTCAAACTTAGAAAAATCTCACCTGTTCAATTCTTAAAATCCCAAAGAAAATTAGTCTTTATATTAATAAAATAAAATAAAACTAACATTAAAAAATATTTGTATGCATGTTGTAACGAAATAAATGTATCAAGATAAAAATAATAACATGAATGTTGATCATAAGATAACGATTTTTTTTTACTGATAATAGAGAACTAATTAATATATAAGAAGTGCAAGGGTTTTTCAATTCTTAGAAAAGAGAAAAAGATTTAGCTATTAAGAGGTCACTCAGATAATCTAACTCTATCTACCTTGATCTTAATCTTACAATCTACTTATACATAGTTAACATATCAAATATTCATTTTATCATGTGTCTTGCAAATTTATTGTTGTCATGGTGGCTAATTCCTTCTATTAGGTTAATACTGATAAACCTCTTCATTTAATCTCTTTGAAGAAATCACTCCCTGATAATTGTTGTGTGGATTTCTGATATCAAGTAGTCTTTGTAAAAACTTGAGCATATAGACTATTACATTATTCACCAATGTATTTTCTTGACTTTATTTAGTTAAATATAGTAAAAGAAGTTAGAACTTGTCCCACCATGACGCAACAATAGCTATCAATCAGTTGGATACCAGTCACTATTATATCTTAAACAACTTAACTTATTATCATAAATGTCTTGTGATATCTAAAAAGAAATAAAAAAGGGAAATTGTGATATTTGTGAGCTTATTAATGCACTAGTTGGCTCTCTCTCCCAATAGAAAAATGTACTAGTTTATTAATAACAGGTTACACTCTGCTTTGTTTGAGTCTATGACAAGTATATAAAATGCATTTACAGGTTCATAAATAAACAAGTGGAAAAAGTAGTGTAATGTAAGCAAGGATCTCTATACCTAAGTAAGATATGAACCAACGAGATTTATCTTCTCACCATAAAAAAACTCAATAAACCTGTATTACAAGATTAAGTGCAAATTCATGTTACTAACAAGGCTTATTAGTACGAGCTTATGAATGAGTCTATTAAACAATAAACTAGCTTGATACCATTATTTAATTATATGGATATGACTACTATTTTCATTACCTCTCATCCGAAACAAATAATATTTAGTTAAGATATTTTGTTTTTTTTTCTTGTTACAATATATTTAAAAGTCTTTCATAATACCTAAAATACAATAATTCTCAATTATTTTAAGTAACTTTTAGTGCAACACATCGTGTATTGGTAGTAGACAATATCTTTGTTTTGGACCAATCGAGTTGGTGAACCGGTCAGGATTCAAAGAAACTATAAAATTAGCCAATAAATTTATATTTTATTTTAGTTTTTGGCATATATTACATTTTTGTAATATTATTTAATTATTATAATAATTTTATTAATACTAGTTCAATCCCGTTTACTCCAATTTTTAAAAATATCAATAAATACACTAACTTTTCATATTCAAGTTGGTCTGAATGAAAATGTTCAATAAATGAAAACTCCAAATTACCGTCTTCTCTACCTTGAGTTCTTGTAACATGGTAACAAAGGCTTCACTGTTTTCAGTTTAGGTGCGTTAATGTGAGCCACTAAAATCTTACAACCTTTTTGTTCTCTTGTTTCAATCTCTACTGCTCTTTTGTTAGTGTCTTTTTTTTTTTTTCGATTCGTTAGATTGGCAAGGACTAATCCTTCCACAGATTCTTTGGACATCTAGATGCTATGATTCTTGATTTCAAGAATAAAATCTAGTTTATAAATGAAACTCTCTTCAATTCTAGAAATAATCCATCTTTAGATCATGCACTGTACTGAAATCTACTTTTCAAGTCTTATAAGTCTTAAAGAATCTCAGGGATAGATATTATCAAAAGAAAGGTGATTAGATTATGATGTAGAATTTATTGATTTGAACCATCCTCTTGTACATCATGAGATGGGAAAGACCAATCCAATTACTAAAATAATTACTCTACAAATGATACCTGAAGTTTGGTAATTTAAAAGACTAAAATAATACTTTTAAAATGTTAGAAACTAAATTGACTAATATTAAGAATTTCATACTGATTTGATAAAAGGTAAGATCCGATCTTCAAAAAAGGAAAAAATAAATAAAAATACTCTACTCAATTTGGACCTTAAAGAAGAAGTAACTAAATATTCCTCAAGATTATAGACCAGACATACTTTAGTTGTTCAATCATTCTCCTTGTATTAGTCTCCTAAACCCTAAAACAATAAGTATCAACTTTATTGGTCCGTTGCGTAATTAAGGGGAGAAATACCATCACCTACGTAAAAATAACCAGGACCAATGACATAAGACTAATATGTTGGAGACCATTCTATTTTTAAGTGGTCCTTCAGAAATTTCTTAAAGCTATCCTCTGTGCTTCCTCTATAGGGTAGAACCTTCAATGCAGAACAAAGAACAAAAACTTTAAATGGATACAATTGCTTAAGAATTTCAGGATCCCTGTCATAATCCTGCCAAGAAGAAATAAAGCTGTGATTCCAGATCCTAACAAGTATATGTAACTCAATACATATACTACACACAATAAAATGTATATGGGAAGTATGTCTACTTACCTTTTCAGTTATTACAACAATTGGTTTGGAACCAAACTTCCCCTCTAGTTCTCTAAGTTTGGCTCTGATTATTTCAATATCCTGGATTAATTGAAATAGTATTAAATAGCATCTTAGTCAATGACTAACTAAACCACATAAGAAACTAACAGCACAGCAGCAAAAAAGAACACAACAGATTTAAATGGTGTTTTCAATTAACATGGTATGCCGTCAGTCAAATTCGGGAGAAAAGTGTACCCCGGCATCGAATATGTGATGATCACTGAAATCTATTCGATCAACATGAAGTGCTCGCATCTGCATCATCATCAAGTTATCTGCAGTTTAGAGATCAAATAATAAATACAGACAGACGTAAGGAGAAAAGAAAGTGAGAATCCACTTAAAATCTATACAACATTGTATTTAAATATTGGCAAACAGAGAGGTTGGTGTGTGTCAGTCATTATGCTTGGAACACCCATTTAAACCCTTATTGTCTCTCAATTCCATACACGATGATTTTCTAGTATATTTTAGTATTTACTATATTATATATTAAACAGTTCTGACAAGAATCTCACCCACTTAGTTAAGCATTTAATTAGCTAGTATTGAGTTATTTTACTTCTAATAGATTCGAAAGTTAAGAAATTACACAATTATGACTTTAGATAAAATGGTAGATATGTCTTAGGATGTTAAAATGAAACAGTCAATATGTCTGTGTCTATATATAAAATAAATTTCATTAGGATAAGGAGAAACTACTACGGAGGAATACCTTTTGAATCTGCTTCACAAAAGGCTCCGCAGAACCAATAGCAGAAACACATAATACAGTAGCTTCATGAAGAGCCGTCAATGGTATTTTGGCATTGATAGTTCCCACCTCAAATAAGTAAGTTGGATCCATTTTTGTAAAGAAAATAGGAACAGACCTTTTAATCCTTAGGATCATTGATTCAATATCCTTGAGAACATGCTCAGAAACCTGTTCTACCAAAGTACATTTTCAGTAATATGACAAGCTCGCAAACCTAAATGATCATGCAAACAGCAAAACTACCCTGGTGAAAGAAAAGCTTGCCAAAAAGGTGTGCAGTTTTTTTCTTGAAAAGGGAACTACAAATATCATTTTATCATACCAAATCTGCATGATGGATTACAACTGCATCTGCTCGCCCAAGTGCAGTCAAAGGTTCCCTTAACGGTCCCCGAGGCAATAGTTGAAGGTTACCCCAAAGAGTTAATCCATTAACCATTACAATATCCAAATCTCGCCACAAGCTCCAATGCTACCTTACATGTAGATAATTCGGTTTAGAACAAATGCCACATCAAGGCAAAAAATAAAATCTTATTTTGAAGCATTTGTGTCACTAGCAGCAAGGCAGTAGCTAATGAAATGAGAATGAACATAACTATCAGAGCAGATCACAAGTGGGGAACAAGGTATTTTCAGGATATCATTAAGAACAAAATAGTAAATCAACAAAGTGAGGAAAATAATGAAGTGGGGAGAAGAGTTGCATTACCTGCATAGCATCGTCAAGAACTACAACCCCAATTTTTTCTGAATCAAGAGGATCCTGAACCTTCAGTTCAAGGTTTTGTTTTTCATGCCATGAACTCTTACAAATATCAATGTAGCCATATTTTTTGATAAAACGACTTGCAACAGCAGCTCGATTAGCACCAACACCAAACTTAGTTGGCGTCCCAAGTAAATGCCTCCGAAGCATGTTGACTTCATCCCCACCACCATAACCCTGCCAGACATTGTCTGCTTCAGTTTAAACTTATGAAAATCAAGAAAACCGGTCATAAGTCATAACCAACTGTCATTATTTTACATGGAAGTAAATCCTAAAAGTATCACAAAACAATACACACCTCATCCATTGTCACATTTACGTATTAACCAATTATCAAACTAAGTTAATCATTTATGCGCTTATAATCATGGTTATCTAGGCCAGTTGGGACTAACCAGTCAAAATGCTCTGACTTGGAAACCAATGATACACATGGTGTAAAGTGGTAGTAGGATTGAAAAGGCTACATACAATTATTTTCTCTCGTACCTTTGCTTATCCAGGAGCCTTTTGGCATCAGGATACGTAAGACTTTTGCTTTAATATGAAATTTAGCAGTCATGAATCTATATAACTAATTTGTTTAATGACCTAACAGGGACTGGTTTAAAATACTACTTAGATAAACTATTAAACAAACACTTATAGAAAAAAAAAATCAAATAAGATTCTCTCTTAAATTAAAATTAGTTTAAATATTAGCCAATTCGTATAAACTATTTCATCTAGCTTCTTTAAACCTCAAACATTAGTCAATTTTAACAAACACAAGAAGCTTTAGTGTTTATAAGAAAGTTTACATGAACATGTCTAAGGGTTTGATAAAAAAATTATTTTTCCATAAATACTTAAGGTAGAAAAAGATAATAAGAAAAAAATAAAATCACTTTTCCCATAAGCTAGAATAATCTCATGCACAGACTAAATTATAAAAGTTATTTCACATTAGTTTTTGCATTTGTTTTCAACTTATGTAAAAACTAATTTCATTTTCTATCTTACACAATTAGTGCTTAATAATCAATTAATAAAAGAACCACTGAGAAAACTAACAATTTATCTAATTAAATTCATCATTTATGCTTTTTCGAGAAAAAAAAAATCACTAGTGTTTAAAAAATTGAACCAAGAAAAGAAGAATCGGTAAGAGCTATGAATAATACCCTGGAAAGAACGAGAGGTGAAATTCCGTAACGCGAAAAGCAGAGAGCGATGAACTCCACCATCGGCGTCTTTCCATTGCCTCCCCAACTCAAATTACCAACGCTGATCACAGGAACTGGCAAACTACACACACAACATAACACCACCGAAAAAACGGTTAGTTAGTTAGTGAAAAGTTAAGGATTCGTTTGGACAAAAATTAGAAACGCGTTTTTACGAATTGCAATTGAAATTCTAAAGCGCAAACTGAAAACGGAAGATTTACCATTGGACTTGAAAGAAGCGGTGGCGGTAAAGTGAGCGGCGAAGTGAGAGTGCGAGTTTGTAGAGTGTGGAGGCAATGGAAAGGAAAGGGAGCAGAGAGCGTTGAGATGGAGTGAGGTTAGAGAGAGTGTGAGCATAAGCTATTTCATTCACAGCACTTCTCAGTTTCTCCATCAATTTTCCTACTTCTTCTTCTTCGTCTTCTTCTTCTTCTTCCAGGCTTCACCATAACCTAAATTAAGATACTGATTCAAATAAATGTTTTAATCAAAATTAAGTCCATGTTAACTGAATTATCTCAATAATTATACAAAATAATGTTAAAAATGTAATATCGTAATTTTATGATGTTAAATATTAAAATGAAATATAATTATCAATTTTAAACGTTTAAAATATAGATAACGATTAGATAAGATATGTAAATTGGAATTTTCTACCATATACATGGACGTATATTAATAATAATAATTTCTATGTAAAAAAATGAGTTGATTATTTTAAGTTGCTTTTTAAACAAAACATAAAAGAAATTGTGATTTTTTTTTATTTTTTTTTTATCAATTTGATTGATTTTATCAGTTTGATATTGATTTTGTACTTCATTGTATAATTTTTTTTTATTAGAGTAATAGAACCTGTGGGTCCCGTTGACTTATGAGAAGCATGATGATGAGTTTGTTGTAAAATGTATTGATGGTACTTATTTATCTTATAATTACTTAATTGGATTTTTTTTTGTATGGAATGTGTATTTGTATGGAAATATATTTTCAGGGAAAGAACATTGTTTTGGTGTATATATTTTGTGTATACTATTTTACTTTTACAATAATAATAATAATAATTATTATTATTATTATTCACAACTATATATTTTAATATCATAACACGTCAAAAATCCTTAATAATTTATTATATAATTCTTATTATAACTTTTATGTATTAAAAAAATACATGAACAAATAGTGTTTCTATTTATTACTTTTTTTCTCTTATAATTTTACTAATTTTATTGATACATAAATTCACACAAAATTATAGTATAACATAAATATTTAAATACAATATGTATATGTATGAGAAGTGGATTATAGTATAACACAAATATTTAGATACAAGATGCATAACAACTATTATTTCGTAGATATTCCACCATCATACATGTATAACCTTAATATTAGGTATGAAAATTTCAATATGTTATAATCAAGTTAAATATGATCTAAGTAAATTTATTTTTCACAATTGAAAAAAAATTATCATTAAATGAGATAACTTTAAATAATATATTGATTATGTCTTTTATTTATTTAAATGTTTACTTCAAGCATTCATAATTTAATATATCCTTATAGTGTTTTAGCAATATACTTGTTATATCAACTAAAAAATAAGTTTTAAAAAATATATTACATATCACTTTACGTGTATCTGAGTGATTATGTCATTGTTTAAATATTTAATTACATAGTTTCATTAGAGTATCATATGTTAAAAGAGAAAGAATTATATCACTTATTCTATCATATGTTAAAAGAGAAAGAATTATGTTAAATATGCAATTCCAACTTTTCATGTCAAACTATAAAACTAAAATTTATCAACAAATTACACTAGAAGTCATTTATATCACACATCCTTTAAGATATCCAAATTTACTAATTTCATCAATTATTTACAAGAATACTTACTTTGAATTTATCCACATATACAAATTCTTAATTTTGGTACCAATAATACTTATACCAGTCATCCATATAGTCAATTTCCTATTAGGTACGTGCAATGATTTTAACTCCTATCTGCATATAGTAAAATCCTCTACACTTTTGGAACTCCTATCTAACTAAGAAAATGGATAAATTTTTTAGTACGAAATCAATTACCTAGATTAAAAATATCATCAACTAGGTTTTATCCTCCGCTTATCATCTTCTCATAACTATATTTTATGAGAATTCAGTAATATTTATAAATTAGAAACTAAAGTTATATATATATATATATATATATATATATATATTTTTTTTTTTTTAAATAACGAATGGACATTTACGTTATGTTTATAGACTTCTTTTATTTATTTTTTCAAATTTTATTTTATTAAAATCTCGTCTGTCTTATTAGTGACAAAATTTTAGGAAATATTTTGTAAATGTTAAAATACATGTTCAAAAATTTTGAAAGTTTCAATATATAAAATATATTAAAATTAAAAAAATTATTTTTATTTATATATTAACTTATACATGTATAAAAGAAATTAGAAGAGAGGCTAAGGCCACTTTCACTAACAATAAAGCTCTGCCAGTGTGTCTTACAAATAACTTATAAGTGCATTTGATGAACACAAAATAGTTTTGTAATATACCTCAAAATAGTTTATAATTTATAAGTCATAACTATTACTTCAACATTTTCTAACTTCTTACTTGTAACTTAATTTTAATTTACTTATGTCATTATCCTTTACATTTTAGTACATTTCTTTATTATTCATAAATTTATTGTCATTATTTATTTTTAATTTTACAAAGATAAACAATTATTTTATTATTTTATTATTTTAATATTTATTAATTTTTTAAATTTTTTATGATGTCAAATTAAAAAAAAAATTACAAAATAAACCAGCTAATATTTTACTACAAAATGCTATATGAAAATTATAGGCCGTAAAAATTATAAAAGGAAACTCATAAATAAAAATTAAATTTGATTAATACTATCAACTGATTTAATTAAAATAATTCATTTAAATGTAAAAACATATACAATATTTTAGAAAATCAATTGAAACATTATAAATTTAATTATTTTTAAAAATCTAAAATTATAATTACATAATAATATATATATTTTTTAAAAATACAAATTTTATTTATATAATAAAACTTATAAAATTATATTTTTTAAATCATTTTGTATTTTCTAACTATTGTATTAAGTAATCTTATTAAATTTATTTATAATTAAGTTAATTTTCAATACTTAATTAAGTTTCAAGTATTTGTTAATAAAAGGATTAAACAATACATACTCAACTAAAAAATATAAAATGTTTGAATATTCAAATGACAAAACAATTTAATACTTTATGTTACTCTACTCTTATCTTGCTTTTACTGTACAACATACCTTTACTACAGTTGAATATATTAAAATTACAAATTTTTGTTTATTATACTTCTTTCTTTCTTATTTAATGAGTCTCTTTTATTTTCTAAGTTTCAATAAATGTAATAAATAAAAAGATGTGTTAAAAAGATGCTATGTTATGAAATATTGATAACTCATAGCAGCAGGCAGCACTCTGTTTACAGAAAAAATAAAAATATTTTATTCTAAAGCACTTATATTTTCTTTTCATAATACATTAAAACTCGTTATTATAAATTAATTGAAATTAATAAAAAAATACTTTCAAAACTTTATTCTAAAGAATCCAGCATAAGGAAAAAGGACCGAAGCTAAAAAAAGCGCGTGGGGTTTACGCGACAAAATAGAGACGAAGCTCAGGTGGAACTTGAAACACAAAAAAGAACAAAGGGAGAAAAATTCGGGCAGCGAGCAAAAGGGCCATGCAGGCCCTTAGGACGAAAGAACGAACCATCATTTATTATTTGGTACTGTCCCACTCACCCGAGCCTCAGCTTTGCAAGTTCGAAGCTCAGTCTCGGACCCGAACCTCCCAAAAGAGTCCAAACCTGTGCCCTCGAAAACTCCACGGAAAGGGAACTAACGAAGAAAGGGAAGAGAGAGAAAAGAACAACGCGTTTCTAGAGAGAGAAAGACAAGGCGAATAAAGAACGAACCGATTAGAGAGAGAGAGAAGACAGTGGGTTTGTAGAGAGCGAAGGGCCCGCGCGTGATGGTTCAGATCGCGAGGAGGAAGAAGGGGCGGCCGTCAAAGGCGGATCTGGCGCGCCGCTCCGGTGATTCTCCGGCAGCCGCGTCGCAGTCCGGTCTCCGGCGAAGCGACCGGCGTCGGAGCGTGAGGTACAACATCATCGACTACGACTACCTGGACGACGAGGAGGACGAGAGGAGGCGCGAGAAGAAGAAGCTCAAGCTCATGGCGAAGCTGAACCAGGATTGCGAGGAAGAGCGTGAAGAAGAAAACGACACGACGCCGAGCCGCACTTGCGCTGATGCACCGGCCGAAGAATACGAAGACGAGGAAAACGAACAAGAGGAAGCGCACAAACACGAGCAAGAGGAAGAGTACGAAGAAGACGAAGACGTCGTGGTAATGCATTAGTTTAAGACTGCGGTTGCAGTTTTGTTGCGATCTTTTGATGTTACTGGAAATTGCGGAAATGTGGCCACGAGTACATTGTCAACTCTAAAAATCTAAAGTTTCAGCAGAATTTGTGTGTTAGTGTCACTGAGATTCTTCTTCAGTGTAATAATCGATTGGTCCATGGAATTTCTCTCAATTTTCTCTCTCTAGATTTCTCGGGGATCTAGAGAGAGATTAACTAACAAGTCAACTGTCAAAAACTAAAACACAGAATCTGATCTGTCTCTCTCTCTCTCTATATATACATATCTATACTCTCTTTCTCTCTCCATAGGTTCTCTCTCTATAGATATATATAGCTGTCTCTGTCTGTATTGTTTGTGTCTCTGTCGCACTCTCTATTATAAATATAAGTGATGAATGAAGTGTTTAGCCTTGGACGCTATTAATTGTGTGCGTGTGTGTTTCTAATGATGACAGGTAAAGGGCAGAAAAGTGGAATCAAAAGGGCTCCACTCTATTTCTGTTTCAGGTTCGTGTGATTTTAATTGGGGTACTTGCTGTGGTTGTGGGTGTGGTTTTTTTAGTTTTTATATATATGGATAATTGAAAAGGAAAAAGTGATGACTGCTCAAAGGGTACCAGTGGTTTTGTTACTGCATAGTCCTTTGTGTGTTTTCATCAATTTGCCCCTTTTTTGTTTTTGTTTTATTTTACTGTTAGGAACTCCGGTGGTGATTCCTCAATCTGGGATTCCCTTGCCTGATAAGAGGACTCTGGAATTGATCCTTGACAAGCTTCAGAAGTATGCGTTTTCTTTCCCATTTTTCGGTGTTTGAGGGTTTATGAGTGATTTCTAGAGGGTGCATGTTTTTGGGTACTATTTTTGTTTTCTGACTTCGGACTATTGCGGGGTTCTGGATGATGGCAGGAAGGACACTTATGGTGTGTTTGCGGAGCCTGTTGATCCAGAAGAGGTGTGTCAATTTTCCTCCTGAGAGTTCGTAATCTTGCTTTTCGAAAACACCCCTGACTTGGAAGTTCAAATTCTGTTTGACTCGCAGCTTCCTGATTATCATGATGTGATCGACCATCCCATGGACTTTGCCACTGTGAGGAAGAAGTTAGCAGCCGGATCTTATACTACCTTGGAACAATTTGAGGTGTGCAAACTTGTTTCAGCTGCTCATGATTGGAGGTGTTTGCTGTTTTGTATGAGTTTTTAATTGTTTTGTACTGGATTTAGATGTTGTTTGTCTGTGCTCTTCTACCGATATATTAGCTGTTGGTGTTTGGACTTGCATACTTCAGATGCTTGGACTTGAAAGCTGAGATTCAATTTTAGGCATAACATAACCTGCTCCTGTCTTTTCTTTAATGAATTCAGTAATGATGACTGTTGTCAATGATGCATAAGATTATCATTAGAAAACTTGGGTTGTTAGCTAGAGTCAGCCAGATGTAGCTAGTGCTTAGCATGTAAATAAAACGTTCGGAAGGTTTAGTTTCTTGACTTATTCAGCATATTGTCTATTTTGAACAGGTCTTTCTATAGTAGCAGTGTTACTCACGGATGATTATTGCATCGTTTTATTAGGCAACTAAATGCTGCATATTTTAATTTCTTATTGGTTGATGCATCATCGCATGTTTATTGTATTGTTAACTGAAGTCTTTCAGGATTTGTTCATGCATTTTGAAAATGGCATGATGCTAAACAGTTGTTGCTTGTGTGCTTTTGATGGGTTTTTGTGGGTGATGATTGTAGGAGTATAATATGAATGGATCGTACGAGATTTAGCATTTATTTGATTGTGTTTTATACCCATGAGATGCAACCTGTTGATTAATTGGATTTGGGCAATAATATAATATAAAGGATCTAACCACAAAGAAGGTGGGGAAATCTTTTTTATTTTTGTTTATTTCGTACCTGTTTGATTGGCAATGAATCGTGATAGTCTAGCTCTAAACGCACTCTGACTTAGTATGAATATTATAGTTTAACTCTTATGGATATGGAACTTCAAAACATTTCATCCTCATCATTTATTTTGATTTGATCATATGCTTAAACTATCTTATGAGCACAAGTTCTCTGTTCCTTCCTAGACCTTTTCTTGACAAAGGGTTTTATTGATCATATGCATGTGAAAATTTATTTTTTATTAAATTATATTTTTTTGGTTCTTGGACCCCATCTAATAAAATTTGGCTCTGCCTATAGATGCTTTTTAAACAATTGCAATTATGATGAATGGATATTCAAGAAAGTGAGAATGAACCTTTCTGCAAATAAATCCCTCTATCACATAAGAGTCCAAAATATTTTTGTCTCTGTGCATTAACTTTTGTCTTCCTAATCGAGTGAAAATTGGAAGACAAGATTTTACTCTAATTACACTGATTTGTGAATGGAATCGTTGAATGCAGAGTGATATATTTTTAATTTGCTCAAACGCAATGCAATACAATGCAGCGGAGACTATATACCACAAACAGGTATACAGTTTGATGCTTCGCCGTGTTCCCCAACCAACATGTTCTATGTCATTAATTGCTTGATTCTGCTTATTGGGATACTCGTATATTTCTCACAGGCACGATCAATACAAGAACTTGGACGAAAGAAGTTTGAGAAGTTAAGGATTGGCTTTGAACGCTCTCAGACGGAGCAGAAATCAGAACAAAAAGCAGGATCTAATTATTTGGTTAAGAAGCAACCAAAGAAACCTCTACTACGTGCCACACACGAACCTGTTGGTTCTGATTTCGCTTCAGGAGCAACTCTTGCTACTATTGCAGATATACAGCCAACTTCCCACACGACGCAAGGTGTTAGATGTGAGAGACCTGGCAATATTGATGGTATTTTGGAGGCAAATGCTTTCTGGATTGATGCAAATCAAGAGAAAGCTGAAGACGTTTTATCAGGTATCTCTGTAATGAGATCATGCTATTATCTTTATATTCCGTTAGATTTGTCTTCATTATTCCTAAACATACATGTAAAGGAGGATTCTTATGTAAAAAATGTAGTTAATAATTTTGATTCTGTTGCTTTATTCTTTCAGGGAAAGGCCTTCACTCTAAGTGGGGAAGGAAGTCAGTAGTGCTTGATGAAGGTCGGCGAGCATCTTATAAAATGTCCAGTCAACCAATTGGTCGTTCAGAATCAATTTTTATGACTTTTGACAGTGAAATGAAGCAGCTTGTTGCTGTATGTATCACAAGCAATGAATTCTTTTTCTTGAATAGTTGGTTTTGTTTTACTCATTGTCTAATCATAAAGCATTACAATTTGTAATTTTTGGATATAGGTTGGACTTCATGCAGAATATTCCTATGCTAGAAGTTTGGCTCGTTTTAGTGCATCTCTAGGACCCATTGCTTGGAAAATTGCTTCCCATAGGATTCAGCAGGCACTGCCACCTGGCTTTAAATATGGTCGTGGTTGGGTTGGAGAGTATGAACGGCTTCCAACCCCAATATTAATGGTTAATAATCAGGTCCAGAAAGGAACTAGTTTGGTCATGAAGTTGCATTCTACTATTGAATTACCAAAGGGTGACAAAAATTGTAAGAATGTGGAACCCAGCATTGAACATCCTGTACAAGGACAGATGCTTGAAGGAAAACATCCTTTGATGCCTGATTCTGAAGGAAAACCTTTCTTTGGTTCTGCTGGAGTAAGGCTTTGTGCTCCTGCCAACATCCTAAATCAGGAGCAGAACAACCAATCCAGGAAAATAGGCAAACCTGAGGATAAGGGTTTGAAACAAGAGGAGTTGAATTCTTTATCCTCAAGTAAGCAGAATACTAATGGTCTGGTTGCAAAGTTTACAAGTAACACTCCTGCAGCAGAGTCTAAGTCCACAGAGATGGTGCCAGGGAACATGTTGAAGCAGCCAGATGTTAGTCGAGAGTTGCCTAATGGAAAAGTCACAAATACAAGTTTGAACAGACAGGTCACTAGTCCATCACCCGAAAATACATCAAACCAATCAAGCAGGGCAGGTCCTCTTGTACATGGGAAGGAGCTAGGTGTTAGTGACCCTGTTCAGTTGATGGGAATGTTCGCTGAAAGGGCTCAAAAGCAACACAATTCCAATCATTTGCTTGTTGATACTCCACCAGTGACACTATCGGGTTCATCTGGACAGAGAGATGATTTAGGCAATGCTTCGGCGGCAGCTGCCTGTACATGGATGTCTGTTGGGGCTGGAGGATTTAGACAAGGTTTGGATAATTCTAGTTCACCCAAAAATCAGATATCTGCGGATTCTGTGTACAATTCAACTAGAGAGTTCCATCAGCATATTTCAAGAATTCGAGGGGAGTTTCCGTCTGCAGGAATGCCTTTCCAACCATTTCAAGCACTTGCTTCTCAATCTAGTCACACGAGTACTGTTTCACAGTTTCCTGACCGGCCTATGGTTTTCCCTCTGTTGGCATCTGCTGACCAATCTAGATTTCAGATGCAGTCCCCTTGGCGAGGACTCAGTCCTCGTAGCCAGTCAAGGCAGAAACAGGAAACCTTTTCAAGGCAGAAACAGGAAACCTTTCCACCTGACCTGAATATTGGTTTTCAACCTCCAGGGTCACCTGCAAAACAATCTTCTGGTGTCCTTGTTGACTCACAGCAACCGGACCTGGCTTTGCAACTATGATGAGGCGTTGCTGTCTTGGTATGGATGTTTCCAATTAAATTGGATTGGTCAAGGAATTTTCATTGCAGCTCCTGTCACGGATGTTGAATTTGATCCTTAAAAGGCTTGCATAATAGATGTGAAATGCCATACTCTACGCGGATTGGATTTAGCACAGGTTAGCCCCGATTCAAAATGATTCTGATAGTGCAGGAGACTGGATTTAACAGAAATAACTCAACGACTTATTATCATCATTTCCAGACGAGGATTGCCAAATCTATGCAACACGTCTCCGTTAACCTAGGGTTGAAGCTGTAGAAAAAAAGTCTGCATGTTGACTGATTGTATCGGTTGCAGGCAAAATATATTCCTGATACTTTGTATGTATATTGTTTACAACTGGATATTTAAATCCGTTTCTTAGATGACTACTTATGTATCTGAATTCTTGGTAGGGCATCACTTCTTATTATGCTATTATTTTGTACATGAGATTTACATGTTACTAATGGAAAACGATTATTTGCGTCTTTTTCTTCATGTCAACTCTATTTAGCCCCTTTGCATAGACTTGTTCTCCTTGACAAGGTATTCTTTGAAAGTTTAACAAATTGAGCCGTTTTAATTTTCCATATGGCAGCCATAAAGTTTTTCTCTTTGAAACGGTAGTCGATTATTCTTTCTATACCTGTCTTAATAACCTGTACATAAATGAGTATGTAGGAGTGGAAGAGAAATTGCACATTACTGTTTCGAGAATGGTTTTAGTATCAATTTCTCATCTCCCTTAACTCAGTCTGAGTATGACACGCCGAAGCAATTATTAGTTAAATGATACCAAACAGCAGCAATCTACATGGTGGTTCCAATGGTTCAAGGCATTTAATGGCAGCTACCAACAACAAAAATGGACAATCTCTGCAGTAACTGTTTCAAAACAGAATCACAAAATTCTGTTATGCAGTTAATTGTTGACATAAGAAAACAATTAAATACACAACAGAATTTTGTTGACATAAGAAAACAATTTTTGTTGAAAGTTAGAATTATATACAGGTTTCTTGTTCTGTTTTTAGAGAATTATGAGAAGTTCTCTTGTTTACTGTATCCTCTACAATCTTCTTCAATCTTCTATCAGAAGTTGTGAGTGAGTGACACTGTGAGTGCTGTGTGAGTGTAGGCAACTTGTGTGATTTATACTCCGTAAGAGAAGTGAGTTTAGGAGTGAGTACATTCCAATTACACCATTACAACTGGTACCAACCTGGTCGAAACGTTTGGGAAAAAATGTTAACTAACAGGGAGTTGGAAACTCGTTTGGAATCTTTGGAGACTACGTCCCAAGATGCACAAGAAGCCACAAAAAAGTCGGAGTCCATGCAGCAGATGCTTGAGAATTTGGTTTCTTCTATTGCAAAATTGAACGGAAGCAAGGCTATTTTGAATAATGTTGAACCTATTTCGGTTGTAGTTGGTGCTACTTTGTCTGTTCGATTATGTACATATACAATTTTCTATGTTTGATGGCACTAATTTTCGCCAGTGGAGGGCTAAGGTTGAACAATTCTTTCGAATTGGAATCGACTCCAGAGGTTCAAAGAGGGAAATTGTTGCTGCTATCCATGGATGGAAAAGCTTTCTCTTGGCAACGACATTACCGTATCAAACTGATTTCAAGAATAAAATCTTGGAACAAATTCTCTAGGATGTGGCATGCCGATTTGATGATAGTGTATGAAGATCCGATAGCGGAGTTATCAAGATTAAAACAAGAAGGAGAATTGGGAGAGTATATGGAGGCTTTTGATTCTCTTTTGGCTCAGGTGGCTGTTTCTGAATCTATGGCTTTTAAGTTTTTTTCTGTCAGGATTAAAAATTGAATTGGAGAAACCTGTCCGCAGACATAAGCCTCAATCTCTGCAAAAAGCGGTGCATTGGGCTAGACTCCAATTGGATATTCTAAAAGATTAAGAGAAGAAATTGCACATAGTAGAGTGATCAATTCTTATACTCAAACCAGATATACAAGGACGGGGTCAACCTCGTCTAATTCTTACACAACTCCTCCTATCACTAGTTTGAATCAAAATTAATTTTACAGTAGACGCCAAAATGTTACTACAAAGTCGATCAAATCTCTGGATTTTTTTCCTGATGTCCTTATAAGTATTTTGACATTCAAGTAGGATATCAGTTTGAGTAGTTAAATGTTTTAGGTTAGAATTACAATACCTTGCCTTGTGAGTCCATCCTTGTATTTATAAGCTTTACAAGTGGACCTTGCCATGTGTGCTAGAGGTGGAAGCCCATATAGGTCTAATCATCTTCTTAATCTTGATTATGGTGTTAATTAATCCATGTTAACCGATTACGGGTGGAACTTGCTAGTGAGTGGGTTGTAAGTTGTTGTTCTGACATAATGTCTTTGCATAAGTCTAAGGTCTTGTGAATTTATAGATAAGGTATATGTTGACAAACTTAATCGTCTGTCACGTGTGACTCAAGGCCTAAATAGGTAAAATAACGACTTTAGGTCTTAAGGCTTTAAACGTTTAAAAAAAGATTAATATTCATATATTATTATAAAATAAAAAAATATTTAATTTTAAAATTATACTAAAAAATTTAATTAAAAATTTAAAATATTTTAACTGATTTTAAGTTTATATGGATACTATAAATATTATTTAATGACTTTAAATTTATATTAATAGTGTAAATATTATTTAATGATAATATTCTTGAAACTTTTTTATAATAAATTAATAATATTTTTTAAAAAGGAAAGTGAATAGTAAAGAAATTTTACCTATAAAAAATTTTTAATTTTTTTTATCTCTTTCCTATATTCTAACACACATAATTTCTTTATATGTCATTTCATTGTCTGACTATTTTCACTTCTCTCATTCCTTCTTCACTTATCTCCTATTCCACTTCTCTCATTCCTTCTTCACTTATCTCCTATTCCACTTATCTCATTCCTTCTTCACTTATCTCCTATTCCACTTATCTCATTCCTTCTTCACTTATCTCCTTCCTTCCTTCCTTGGTCTCTTTGTTCTTCCATAATATTACATTTCAATTTGTTTGTTTTCAATTTTATATTTGTTTCATCATTCTATACTGTGCATTTATATAAATTGATTGAAGAGTTTGTGTTCACCTTTTGAGTGCATCAATATTAGGTAAAAATAATGAGATTGGTGAATTGATTTCAATTTTTTTATTTTTCATTATTTTTTAATTAATCTTAAAATAATTTGTTCAGATATAAGGAAGAAGATAATAATATAAATATAGGTGAAGATAACGATATAAATATAGATGAAGACAATAATAAAATAGAAAAAAAGGATAATAATTTTGATTCTAAAACTCAATATAACGAGAATAAAATTGCGAGACAAAATGATTTTAATATTAAAAATATATGTGATCCAAGCCAATGGGAGGATATTGATAGAAATTGAGAGACTTATTAGTAGAAAAATACCCTATATGGGAGGATATTGATACGAAATTGAGAGACTTATTAATAGAAAAATGCCCTATTAGGATAACTATTAGGATAACTGATATAGATTTTTCAAAGGATAAATACTCAAGACACTTTAGAATTGATTATTTTTTATATATTGTAGATAAAGCAATTACCACACTCCAAAATAGTTTTGAACAATTTAAAATATATAAAGATATTTTTGGTTTTTTATTTAGTATTAAAAAATTAAAGTCATTCAGTTGGGTACTTTTGAAAGAAAAATGCTTAAACCTTTAAAAATGTTTCAAACATGATAATTTGGATCTTGATGGCTTAGATTTATTTTCAGATTAAATATCTTAAATCATAGGATTGGAAAATGATAAACCAATTGACATTCTTAATTATATAAAAAGAATAAATTCTTTTCCAAATGATGTATATATAGCATATAGAATAATGTTAACAATTCCAGTATTAGTTGGTTCAGTTGAAACGAGTTCTTCAAAACTTAAATTAATAAAATCTTATTTAAGATCAATCATGTCTCAAGAAAGATTAAATGGATTAACTTTATTATCTATTGAAAAAGATATTTTAAATAAAATTAATTATGATAATTTAATAGATAACTTTGCATCATAAAAAGTTCAAAAAATAAATTTTAAGTAAAAATATCATAATTTTAATTATTTTATTAATTTAAAAAAGATCTCATTTTTTCAATTCGCTTTAGGTCTCCCCACTAATAGACAAGTATATATATATATATATATATATATATATATATATATATATATATATATATATATATAAATATATATATATTT
>Ga0099824_1002080_pt1 | contig 29054 bp, 24 predicted proteins | sample SiratrowhiteBW_FD_76837 | JGI IMG/M metagenome (GOLD analysis project Ga0099824, IMG submission 76837) | Root nodule microbial communities of legume samples collected from California, USA - Siratro white BW | ecosystem: Host-associated > Plants > Roots > Nodule | place: USA: California... | reverse complement strand
TTATATATATATAATAATTTATTTAAAAAATATATATAATTATATTTTATATAATATATATTTATTTTATTTATTTAATATTTTTTTTTATATTTTCTTTATATATATATATATATATATATATATATATATATATATATATTTCCTTTCAATAATTTCTTCCTATCATCACAATTAAATAATAATAAGACTAAAATAAAGAAAGAATAAATTTATAAGAGCACAACATAATTAAATATTGAAATGAAAACAGAAATAATTAAGATATCTTAATATATTAAGAGAATCAAAATATTATAAAACTACTAAACAATTGTTACTTACTAAATCTATAAAAGTTAACCTTTCAAACGTTAATTTAGAATTAGGTTTATATTGATGATAAGGAAAGAAAGAATAAACCTAAACTATGCACTATAAAACAGTGGTGCATGAAATTATTTATGAAATTATTTATGTTGTTGTTATCAATAAAAGGATTCAATAGAAAGTAAGGAACTGATCATAAATATATTAAAACAAAAAAATTATTAAAATGAAAAGATATAATTATTTGAATGAAAGAACGAGTCAAAGTAATAAGAAGTAGGTGTCACTCATTTTAACAAAAGATATGAGATTTTTTTAAATTCAAAATTCAATACAATTATCTAAATACTTAATAAGTTAATGAATTCTCAACGATTATCAAATATATAATTTCTTATTATAAATATAGTGTAGGATGTTAAACATTTATCTTCTTTTAATTTAGTAGTTATCAATAAAGTGTAAATATGACTTAATCCGTTAATACATAAAATATTAATTTAAAAATAAAGATATTGTATATTTAAATATTAATGTATATAAAGTTTTAATAATAATAAATAATATTAAATTTTAATTATTTATTATTATGAATAAAATGAAATTTCTTAAGTACTAAGTTTTATTGAAAAATTAATCATAAATTTATAATAGTTATAAAAATATTAAAATTTATGATTATTATATAAAATATGATAATGAGATACTTAAATTGATCTTTCAGAGATTCAATGAAAAGAAATTATTTAACCTTCTTATTTTAATATATCTCCTACAATCCATACTAACTTGGTGTTATCATTTTATTGTTTGTCTGTGTGACACATGTCCTTTCCAGCTCCTCCTTTATATAGTGATTTTCTTTTTAATTACTTTGAGTTTATGCAATATTTTTTTATTTTTTATTAATATAATACTTTATTTAAATTGCATCTTTAATAATTTGATATATAATATAAATGTAATTATTTTAGTCATTAAATTTTACGATATTGTCTTAATATATATATATTTATATATATTTCAATAATTTCTGCCTATCCATCAAATAAATAACAATGAGACTAAAATAAGAAAAGAAACACAACATAATCAAATATAAAAATGAAAACAGAAATAATTAAGATATCTTAGAAAATACATAAGTTAACTTTTTAAACATTATTTTAGGGTTAAGGTTTAGTTTATGATTATGGTTTCTATTGATGATGAGAAAAAAAAAATAAACCTAAACTATGTACTATAACGAACAGTATTGCATGAAACTATTTATATTGTTTTTATGCATAAAATCGATTCAACAGAAAGTAAGGGAACTGATGATAAATTATTTAAATAAAAAATTATTAAGATGAAAAGAGTTAATTATTTGAACGAAGGAATCAGTCAAGTAAGAATAAGTAGGTTTCACTCAACCAGATATGAGATTTCTTTAAGTTTGAAATTGAATACAATTATTTAAATAATTTGAGTCAATGAATTCTCAACAATTATCTATTTGCCTATTATAAACATAGTGTAAGATGTTAAAAATGTTGTCTCTTTTAATTTAGTAGTTATCAATAAAGTCTAAATATGTTTTAATTGGTTAACACATAAAATATTAATTTAAAATTAAAGATATTTTATATTTAAATATTAATTTATATAAAGTTTTAATAATAATAATAATAATAAATAATATTAAATTTTTAATTAATTAATAATTTATTATCATGAATTGAAATTTCCTAAATACTAGAAATCAAGGATGTAAGTTTTTTTTAAAAAAAATAATCATAAATTTTGGACATTTATAAATATATTAAAATTTGTGATTGTTATATAAGATATGATAGTGAGAGACACAAATTGATTTAACCTCTCTGTTATCGCACAGGACCGGTTGGCTCTAGCAACAACAATATCTTCTCGTGCTGATTCACTGACTGCTCCAAGATCTGCTCCTTAGTGTACCAAATGCTCTGAAATTCACCGTCCCGAGAGGGGAGTCCTGCAGGCACTCCGACGCTCAAGTCAATTTAGGGTTAGAGCGTGCAGGAATAAAGATCAGAGTTTAGAGATACCTGGCTTGAGATGATTGAGCCTGTATTTATAAGTGTGGTGGTGGGCTTGATGGATTTGGGCTCATTTTCTCCTGTCACGGTTTTGGTAACAGAATAATAAAAGGAATTAATTACAAGATATTCAATTACTCTTTTGCCCTTACTTGGATATCTTGCTTTATATGCCACGCGTAGTTCATCAAGACCACTTATCGGTCGGTCCATAGTATCCGGTCGGCCGTACAGTACATAGGCCCCCCAGTCCTTGAGGATACGAAGTGGCCGAAAAGGATTTATGAAGCGTGACCGAATGTGCAATTTAGGCGTCCGATGAATCATTTATGCCGACCGTATCAACTAAGTCGTTTCTCGCTTCTTCGATGTCTGTGCGTGAACTGACAGGCGCTTCAATCACGGCCGTTGAAATTGAAGAGATCGTACGTACGAGAATTGGCCACATCACCGCAAAAATCGGCTATAAATAGCCCCAACGTCCCGTCATTTTCCGTCGTTGTCATTTCTTAAGCCGAGTAGCTCCGCCAAGTCTGCGGTCGTCTATTGCTATCTTTCAAGGTAACCATGTCTTCCTACTCTTTGCATTCTTATTCCTCTTCTGATTCTTCTAGCGGTCGGTCTATTTCGGATGATCATAGAGACATTGCCGAGCAGGGGGTTAGTCCGATTGGGGCGTCTTTAGGTAGTACGTCTGACATGGGTAGCAGTTCGTCCGATAAGAACGAGAGGGTGAGGTTAGACGGACCGGGAGCAGAACATCGGGTGGTAGAGTCTCCGGCCTCTAGTAATAATGTCGATACTGATGATGACTGGGTGGTCCAGGACGTGAGGTCTGCATACTCTAGGTTTTTGACCCCTGCTTCCCTTAAGGCATTAGTGGATGTTCAGGATATTGTAGATTCTTCTATACCGGACTACGCCTTTTCGCTGCGCCGATGTTTGTCGATCGACCGTGTATTCCACGGTCGGAGTTCATTTCCAGTTGACTTCTTTTTTATGTATGCTCAAGTGATGAAGGATTCTTGTATTGTAATTCCTTTTGACGACTTCTGTTCGGACGTCCTTCGTTTCCTAAATGTTGCCCCTACCCAGTTGCACCTCAATGGCTGGGCATACCTCAGGGCATTTCAGTTTGTGTGTTCCGCCCTGGCCATTACTCCTACCATTCCGTTGTTCTTTACTCACTACTCCACCCGCCCGGGTAAGAAGGTAGGATGGGTATCTCTCATTAGCCAATCTCGAAACTGTTTGTTTAAGCCATACTCGTCCTCGTACAAACATTTCAAAGATACTTTTGTTAAGATCGCTTTCGGAGAGGTCGGCCGGGAGTACATTTTTTACGGGGATGAGCCCAGGTTTCCCCTATATTGGACTAGATCCCCTGTTCGTGTTGCGCCCTGGTCGCGGTCGGGATTATCGGCAGAGGATACCTCGGCACTTGCTGTTCTTGATAGCTTACCTAGGGATATCCCTGCCCGAGATATTCTCAACACCTATTGGTGTGAAAACCCGAACGGCGCAGTGTTCGGTACGTTCTTCCCTCTTACCTTATCATTTTACCTTAGTAACTGTTTGATCATACTCTTGTTGTGCATACATCCTTGTTGCCCGGACGCCCGCCATGAACAAGGTATTCAAGGACCTGATGTCGTCAGCACCAGCTGGGGAGAGCAGCAAGCGGGCTGCCAAGGATAAGGGGAAATCTGTTCCCCGGACGCCCGGTCCTCCTCAGAACATTTAGCCGTTGGCCACAGTCCCCCCTCCTGCTGTCGGACAACCTGGTCATTCAGAAAAGAAAAAGTCGAAGCGAGTATCTGACCAGTCTTTCTCTCAGCGGTCGCCTAAGCGCTTAAAGGAGGGGGCCACCGATCACGAGAAAAGTTCTACTTGCAATTTTCTCAACAAAAAGATAATGGTGGCCGACCGTGTAGTCATCGGTCTGAACGATTACGAGAAGAACCAATTCATGCCCGCCACCCGCAAAGAGTTGAGAGTTGCCCTCCTCGAAATGAATGCCCGGGCTCTCTTGCTTAGCCGGGTTGTGGGAGAGGAGTTGCTGAAAGATGACGCGGCGGCCGTGGAAAGCTTGAAGGACGAGCTTGCCGAAGTGTCAACATCGTTGAAGGTTGCCCAGGCTGATAATGAGCGGGTGAAGGGAGAAAATCTAAGCCTGAGGAAACTGGTGGAGGACTTAGGAGGGGAGAATCGGGCGTTAAAAGAGTAGTGCCTGACGGCCGAGGAGAACGGGAAGGCTGCGGCCGACCGGATAGACCACCTGAGCGAAGATGTTGCGGATTTAACTGATAAAATTACCAGACTGACCCTCGAGCTGGAGAAGGAGCGGCTGCAGCGCAAGAAGGCCGCGAAAAACTTGGTTGAGTTCAAGGGCTTCGTCCTTGAACAACACGACCTGGGATTCATGCGTGCCGTGAGGCAGGCAGCCTACTTCTACCAAGTTCCGGTCGACGAGGGAAAGTTTGATAACAGAAAAGACATCTATCGCGGTGAGCTGGTGTCTGCCATGGATGTGCCGGATGAGGAGGATGAGGGCGACGAGCAGCCGGGAGGGGATCAGTCGGCCCCTGAAGTTATAGTTTCTGATTAGATGTTTTATATATGTAACTTCGGAGGCCAGTGTGCGGCCGTCCGTTTTTTGACAAGCGTGTAAATACAAGTATTAATGATATCGGCCCTTTTGCTTGTTATTGGCTTGTTAATCGTGTGATTGTTTGCATTTGACTAGTATGTCGTTTAGTATATGTGTCGCTCATAAAATTCGAACGCTAAATTGATTTAAATATGACTGTCGGCCGGCTGCGACATGTGGATCGTGATTTGTGCCTCCAACGGGAGCAACCTTTTGATCGGTCCCGACGATTGGTGAGCGGGGAGTACCTTGAGTGAAATCACTTTTCGGTCGGCCAGCTCGATCGCAAATGGTCTCATGGTAAGCCAAGAGCACCTTTGAGCGTGGCCACCTTTCGGTCGGCCAGTTTGATCGCGAATGGAGGTCTCATGGTAAGCCAAGAGAACCTTGAACGTGGTCACCTTTCGGTCGGTCAGTTGATCGCGAATTGAGGTCTCACGGTAAACCAAGAGCACCTTTGAGCGTGGCCACCTTTTGGTCGGGCAGTTTGATCGCGAATGGAGGTCTCATGGTAAGCCAAAAGAACCTTGAATGTGGCCACCTTTCGGTCGGCCAGTTTGATCGCGAATGGAGGTCTCATGGTAAGCCAAGAGAACCTTGAACGTGGCCACCTGTCGGTCGGCCAGTTTGATCGCGAATGAAGGTCTCATGGTAAGCCAAGAGAACCTTGAACGTGGCCACCTTTCGGTCGGCCAGTTGATCACGAATTGAGGTCTCATGGTAAGCCAAGAGCACATTTGAGCGTGGCCACCTTTCGGTCGGCCAGTTTGATCGCGAATGGAGGTCTCATGGTAAGCCAAGAGTACCTTTCGGTCGGCTGCATGGGATGTAAAACCTGCGTGGAATGTAAAAGAGAATTGCAATTCTTATTGCGTGCGGTGCCTTGTTAAAATCTCCTTGGCCAAAACCCTCCTTAGGGAAAAATGCCATAGGTAGGAAAGAGTACACCGTTGAAAAAGTTAACCAATACACATAAGTTTGAATAATAAAAACAAAATCAAACCAATTCGTGACTTTAACTGAAATAAAATTTGAGGTGGGCTGCATTCCAGGTATTGGGAATCTACTCCCCATCCAGCTGTTCCAGCCTAACCGCTCCTTTGCCTAACACCTGGCTGACTCTGTAGGGGCCTTCCCAGTTGGCCGCGAACTTTCCATCCGACTGATTCTTCCTGGGATCGCCAGTCATTCACTAAACGAGGTCGCCCTGCTGAAAATTCCTCGGATTTACCTTAGCATTATACCTGCGAGCTACCCTTTGCTTACAAACTGCTTCCTTTATTCTTGCCTTCTCCCTGAGTTCATCAAGGAGATCTAACTCAGTTTTCATGCATTCATTGTTCAGCAAAAGGTCTCTCAGTTGTCTCCTTATTGTGACTTCTCCTATATCGACCGACAACATGGCGTCCGTCCCGTAAGTGAGGTTATATGGGGACTCCCCTGTAGATGTCTGCGGCGTGCAACGATACGCCCATAAGGCCTCAAGTAACTCATCGGCCCATTTTTCTTTGGCAATTCCTAACCTTTTCTTCAGTTGGGACAAGATTACCTTGTTGGCGGCCTCCGCCTGACCATTCGTCTGTGGGTTCTCCACCGAACTTGTTATGTGTTTGACCCCTAGCTCAGTGAAGAAGGCTTCTAGCTTTCAGTTCACAAATTGTCGGCCGTTGTCAGTGATGACCGTATGAGGAACGCCGAACCTGCAAATTAGCTTCCACGTGAAGTTTTGAACATTGGCGGCCGTGATTTTGGCCAGAGGTTCGGCCTCTATCCATTTTGTGAAATAGTCCACAGCCACAATTAAGAATCGCCGCTGTCCGGTTGCCGGTGGAAAAGGACCTAGGTTATCCATTCCCCATTTGGCGAAAGGCCAGGGAGCCCTTATGATCTGCAAGTCGGTTGGCGGTTGACGGATAAGCGATTCGTTTTCTTGACAACTTTTGCACTTCTTCACATATTCGGCGCAATCCTGGAGGACGGTCGGTCAGTAGTATCCGGCCCGGACTATTCTGGCGGCTAAAGTCTTATGACCGGAGTGCATGCCACAAATTCCGTTGTGTAACTCGTTCATCACATACTCAGACTGCTCTTTCCCCAGGCACTTTAGAAGTGGGGTTGTGAAACCTCGTTTATATAGGTCGTCGGTTATGAGGACATATCGGGCGGCTTTCTTGGCCAACACCTTATCTGCACAGGCTCCCCTGTCAGCAGTGTTTTTAGGGTTTGGATAATGGGCAACCGCCAGTCTTCCGTCATCTCGATGTTCATGCAATCTTCTTCCGATACGGTTGGGTTGCTCAGGGTAAGTTGAATGACAGTGTCGAATCTGCCTTTCCTTTTGCCTAGTGCAAGTTTAGACAATGCATATGCCCTTCCGTTTTTGCTCCTAGGCACATACTGGACCTCTGCATGTTGGAATTTGGAGAGGAGGGTAGACACCTTTTGATAGTACCTGGTTAATAGTGGATCCTCTACCTGAAAAGTCCCGTTGATCTAACCGACCATCAATTGGGAGTCGGTAAAACATTTCAGTTGCTTGACTTCCATGTCTCCTGCTAGGTTTAATCCAACTATGAGGGCCTCGTATTCAGCTTGATTGTTAGATGCCTTGAAGTTGAAGTGCAACGATTGCTCCACTTTTAGCCAGTCCGGGCTTTCCAAAACAACTCCTGCTCCACACTGCTTACTGTTGGACGAACCATCCACATACAACATCCATACAACGTGCTGCTCCGGTATTTGGAGTTCTAACACAAAGTCGGCCAGGCATTGGCCTTAATGGGCCCTCTCGGCTTGAACTTCAATCCGAACTCCGAGAGCTCAATTGACCACGATATCATTCGTCTGGCCAGCTCAGGCCTCAGAAGGATCTTCCCCACCGGATAATCGGTCTTCACTGTCACTGGGTGACTCTGAAAATATGGTCGAAGTCTTCTAGCGGCATGCACGACCGCCAACGCGGCCTTTTCTATTAGCTGATATCTGGTCTCTGCATCTTGCAAGGCCCGTCCTACAAAATAAATCGGTTTTTGGTCCTCCTGTTGTACCAAAGCTGCACTTATGGCATCCTCAGAAGGGGAGATGTATAATAGGAGTCTGCCTCCTGGGGTCGGTTTCTGTAGGATAGGGGTTGATGATACTGCCGCCTTTATCTCTGTGAAGGTTTTCTCACACTCGTCGCTCCACTGGAATCTGTCCGCCTTTTTCAATGTTTTCACGATCGGCCTTATTTTTTCGGCCAATTTGGGTAAGAATCTTGAGAGTGACGTGATTTTGCCAACAAGACTTTGTACCTCCTTTAGAGTGGTAGGGCTTTGTGTGTCTAATATGGCCGAGCACTTGTCGGGGTTAGCTTCTATCCCCCTGTGCGTGAGCATGAAACCCAGGAATTTTCCTCCTTCTACACCAAACACACATTTTGCTGGGTTGAGTCTCATGTTGAACTTTCGAAGCTAGCCGAATACTTGTCTAGGTCGGTCAGATGTTGGTCGAACGTGGCGAACTTCACCACCATGTCATCAACATACACTTCCATGTTCCGGCCGACCTGATCCTTGAACACTCGGTCCATTAACCTCTGGTAAGTAACACCTACATTCTTCAGCCCGAATGGCATGACTTGATAACAATAGTTCGAGGCCTCGGTGATAAATGCTGTCTTCCCCACATCTCGGTTGTACATCGGAATTTGGTTGTACCCCGAAAATGCGTCAAGAAAGCTAAGCACCTTGTTACCGGCCGCCCCGTCTACCAGGCGGTCAATACTAGGCAGCAGGTATGCGTCCTTCAGACAGGCTTTGTTCAAACTCGTATAGTCGACGCACATCCTCCATTGTCCATTGCTCTTTTTTACCAGCACCACATTTTCCAACCATGTGGTGTAATGAATTTCTTTTATAAATCCGGCCTCCAGTAGTTTTTGCACTTCAAGTACAGCTGCATTCCTTTTTTCCTCACCCATTCTTCTCTTTTTTTGTGCAACCGGCCGAGCTTCCTTACATACGGAGAGTCAGTGGGACATCACTCTCGAGTCCACTCCGGGCATGTCTTCGGCCGTCCAGGCAAAAAGGTCCCTGTTATCGGCCAGCAATTTGGTTACCCTTTTGACTTCACTTTCTGCCATGCCTCCGCCTAACCGAGTGTTTTGGCCTTCTCCTGCCAACTGCCACTCGGTAACGTCATTACTCGGCTTCATCCTTACATCATCATTGATCCTAGGGTCGAGATCCGTCATGGCAACCATCCTCTGGGCGACATTTCTCTTCGCAGTCGTCTCGGTCGGTTTCAGTTTCAGACTTGCCACATAGCATTCTCTGGCCGTTTTTTGGTCAGCATAAACGCTTGTCATGGTGTCTCGGTCGGATGGGAACTTCATTGCCAGATGCGGTGTGGAGACTATGGCTCCAAGTTTGTTCAAGGACGGTCGCCCCAACAACGCATTGTAGGATGTGTTAACATCCACCACTATATACCTGACAGAGATGGTTTTCTGTCCCCGGCCGGGCTCCCCGAACCTGGTGTGCAAGTCAACGTATCCTTTTGTGTCGACCCGTTCTCCGGAGAATCCCACTATCTGCTCATCCAAAGGGATTATCTCGTTTTCTTCTAACCCCATCTTTCTGAACGTCCTCCAGTAGAGCACGTCGACAGAACTGCCTTGGTCTACCAATGTCTTTCTTACTTCACAGTTCGCCAGATCGATGGTGATAACCATTGGATCATCCTGCTGGGTATCGATCGCCTGGAAATCCCAGTCAGTGAAAGTGATATCTGGCATACTACGACGCGCCCGCCGGCTGATCATGTGCACGCTTTGGATTGCCCGGAGGTGTCTTTTCTTGTCCGAACTGGACGGTCCTCCCCCACCGAATCCTCCGGAAATAGTATTAACAACTGTCTTCCTAGTATTCGCACGGCGTGAGGGGCTTCTTTCTCTTGACTGGCTACTGTTCCTTCGCCTTTCCTCCCGTGCCCTCGGACTTCCACTTTTTCGACGAGGACTCCTTCCCCTGGGACTACGCTCTTGGCGCCGCCCGTACTGTCGTCGCTTTGCGACATATCTCTGCACGTGGCCTGCCTAGATCAGCTCTTCGATTTTGTCCTTGAGGGTCGTACATTCCCCTGTTATATGACCATGACAACGATGGTACCGGCAGTACTTACTCCGGTCGGCATCCTGGGGCGATACACCCCTCATTGGTTCCTTAATGAGGTTGGTACTCAAAGCTTCCTCAAGGATGCGCGTCTGGCCGGTATTGAGTGGTGTGTACTTTGTGAACCTCTGCATTCCGGACATGTCCCTGTATCATGGGGGGTTGGACGACCGGTCGCCCCTTCTCCCCTGGCCTTGCTCATCTCTCGTATACTGTCGCAATTCTTCTACCTGCATAAATTGAGTAACCCTTCGGCGAAGATCGTCCATGTTGGCCGGAGGTTGCATGGCCAAACTATTTGCGAACGGCCCCAGCCTAAGCACTGTGATCAAATATGCCATTGCTACTTCCGGTAGGAGTCCGCGTATGCCGAGAGCGACCTGTCCGAACCTTGTCATGAAAGACTTGAGGGATTCCCCCTTCTCCTGTCGGATGTTTACCAGCGCAACCGACGTCATTTGATGTGGCTTACTCGTTGCAAATTGGGCTATAAATTTGGCCTTCAAGGTCGCGAAAGAGTCTATCGACTCGGGGGGTAGGCGGGTAAACCAGCTGAGCGCCACCCCCTCAAGGAGGTTGGGAAGACCTTGCAATATATGTATCTGTCCGTCGTAAACAAGGTTAGCTGGGAAACATACGAGTCGATATGTTCGTCCGGGTCTGTAGTGTCATTGTACTTGTCCAATGTGGGATTATTCCAGTTGGGCGGCAACTTAGTTGCCAGTATATCATCGGTGAAGGGGAACTGGTGATCGCCGAATCCTCGACACGTCGTGATGTCGCGTCTTGGTCGTCCCGGCGAGAATTTTCCGCCGGACGTTCTCGGTCGGGTTGTGGTTGTTCGGTCGGTCGGGACCTGTCTCCTTCCGCATGAACGTTTCTACTGTGCTGCGCCTTTTCGAGCCTCTCGAGCCTCTGTCGGAGCCTTTCATTTTCCTCTTGAAGGGCGTCGTTGGCGCCCGCCTGGCGCAACCGCTCTTCCTCCCTCTGCAACCTATCGTCTTCTCGCAGTTTGCGCATCAGTTCTAGCTCTCTTTGCATCTTGGCTAGGATGGCCGAGGGGTTTCCTTCCTGATTGGCTTGCTGACCATCATGATTGTTCCTTGTCGTCACCATCGTTGCTAGGTCAATCTCGGCCCCACGGTGGGCGCCAAAATGTTATCGCACAGGATCGGTTGGCTCTAGCAACAACAATATCTCCTCGTGCTGATTCACTGACTGCTCCAAGATCTGCTCCTTAGTGTACCAAATGCTCTAAAATTCACCATCCCGGGAGGGTGGTCTTGCAGGCACTCCTACGCTCAAGTCAATTTAGGGTTAGAGTGTGATGGAATAAAGATAAGAGTTTAGAGATACCTGGCTTGAGATGATTGAGCCTGTATTTATAAGTGTGGTGGTGGGCTTGATGGATTTGGGCCCATTTTCTCCTGTCACGGTTTTGGTAATAGAATAATAAAAGGAATTAATTACAAGATATTCAATTACTCTTTTACCCTTACTTGGATATCTTGTTTTATATACCACACGTAGTTCATCAAGACCACTTATCGGTCGGTCCATAGTATCCGGTCGGTCGTACAATACACTCTCTAATTCAATGTATATCTCTAAATTCACACTCTTTACAATTCAAACATACAATCTTAGTTTTGCTTTCTTTGTTTTAGGCTAATAATTATATTTGACGTGAATCACATTATAAAATTAATTTATATATTTCTAAACATACTTAATCTCTTAATTATTAGACATATAGAAGTGTTCATAATAAGTATAAACGTATATGCTTGAAAGTGAAGTAAAGAATAAATGAGTTGTGAACAAGAAATAATAGTTTAAATTTAAACGAAATGAAAAACAATTTATTAAGCTAAAGAAATATCTTAAGTTTTGGAGATGACAAGTTATACGTGAAGCTTGAGATTTCTCTTTGAAATATTGGTTTCAAAATTAATTGAACCAACTCGATGAAACCAACTTCTAATGCGTAACCACTTCACTATTTTTCTTCCTAGCTCTTTTATATAGTAATTTTTTTTTTTGTTTTGAGTTTATGCAATAGATTTTTATTTTTTATTAATATAATAATGTATTTAAATTACATCTTTAATAATCTGTTATATAATATAAATATAAATTTAATTAACTTAGCTATTAAATTTTATGATATTGTCTTTTATATATATATATATATATAATTATATTATATATCCTTCTAATACCTCTTAAAAAGGATTATTAGACAAGTCTAATAGAGATATCATATTAATAATATGTTAGGAAAAATAAAAAAATGAATCAAAAAGAACAAATGATATGGGTATGAGAATAAAAATATTTTTCTCTTATTCTCTTGATGAAAGAAAATACTGTATATATGAAATACATATGTTTCTCAAATAATATAGAGTTTTGCCCAACTAAAAAAGCTTCAAAAATAAATTTTTAAACCCTAAACTCTAAATCTTTCTAAAAAGTATGAAGAAGGATTACAAGCTAATTCAAACAATAGTTTAAATTTCAACAAAAATGAGAAACAATTTATTAACTCAAAGAAATACCTTTACCTTGGAGAAGAGAAATTATAACGCGCTAATCTATTTTTTGAAATGTAGGTTTAAGGTTCGAATAGATGTAACCAACTGGGTAATACTGCATCGCCTACAGAAAAAAACATCTCCTTCTCACTTTTTTTTATATAGTATTTTTTATTATTACTTTAAGTTTATGCAGTAATTTTTATTTTTATTTTTTATTAATATAATATTTTTTTAAACAACTGAATAATAATCCATTAATAAATTTTGGAAGATCTTATAACAAAAACAAACGAAAAATGGTATAAGAATAAGTACTGCATTCTCTAGATTAAATTAACTCATGAAAATAATGTAATACTAAAGATAAATTTCACAAAAGCAACACCTGACTTCAATAACAAATCAAGAGAGAATAATCGTAGCCCATTCTTTACTCTTCTTTTTTTAGTGCTTGTTTCACCGCTCTTTTCCAAATGTATCTCTCGTTCTTGAAAATCTTTGGTGAAAGTGTGGCTATATCTCTTTCTTAAAATTGATATTTTTGTACTTTTAATTTTTAAAATAATTTTTTTTACTGTACACAATGAGAATTGGGATGTTAAGTTGAATATTTTAAAATGTATGAAAATAAACAAAAATATTATAAATAGTTTATTATTGAGATATGAAAAACTAATTTTTGAAATCAAATTTTCACTATAGTGTTTTGAAAAATTTAATTAAAAATATGAGAACAAATTTAAAATTATTTGTGTGAGAAAAAAGAATTAAACTATATAAAGTTAAATTTAATTTAATTTAAAGATAATAAAAAATATTAAAATTTATGAATGTTTATTGTTATTGATAAATTAAAAATTTAAAATGAATTTGGAAAATGAAATTGAAAATGTTAAATAAAAATCTATTAGGGTAATTTATAGATTTAAAAATTGGTAAAAGTATTTTTTTTCCAATAAAAACTTGATTAAAAATACAATTAAAATTTGGGAGAGTTTATTATTTATTTTTAATTTATATGAGAGAAGGAGATAAATAAAAAAATATTAAGAGAACAATAATTTATTCTCAATAAATTAATATGAAAAAAATATATTTATAGACATTTTGAAGTAATTAATTATAATGAGAATAAATTACAATAATTTTGTAAGAGGATTTTATATTGAAATTAAAATTGGGAGAAAAAATTATAATAAATTATAATATTGAAATTAGAATTAAATTTTGTATTTTAAGTTTATTAAAAAAATATTTAATAACAAAAATGAAATAAAAGTTTTGTGTATCTTTTGCAAATAAATATTAATTAAATGGTTGAAAATTTTAAAGTAAAAGTTAATTTATAAGTAATGATAAAGAAAATAAGTATATCATTTGGTTTAAAGAAAAAAAAATAATTGTGTAAATTATAATTTTAAAATGTGAAATTAAAAAATAAATAATAATTGAAATGAGAGATGATTTGAAATGAAAGTTGATGTAAATATTTAATGAGAAATTATATGTAACAATATTTGGTTATTAATTGATATATAAAAGCATAAACAAAAATGAAATATTTGATGATGACTAATTAAAATGTAATTTATATATTAATTAAAGATGAATAAAAGACAGGAATTTATACACAACATAAACATGAAAATAATAAAAATATTACTAATTTAGAAAAGTGTGGAATAAGGGAAAATGGTTGACCAACATGACATGCCTGAGTAATTAAGAGTGACATGCCTCAGTAATTAGGAGTGCACCTGAACTGTTTAATATTGAAAAGTGTGTATGATGGATTGAATACATAGGAAAATTTTGATTTAATATCTCAAATAATACTTTTGTATGTTTATTTTATAAAATAATATTCTTTATTTTTCAAAAATAACATTTATTTTTTAAACGGAGAAATTAGGTTGTTAGGTCAAATTTTTAATAGAGAATATGTAATTTTCAATTTTAAAATTAATCAGAATTCGAGTTCTTAAAAATCAAATTTTGAAAAGTTTTTTTTTTAAGTTATATAAAAAAGGTTTTATTGTTTTAAAGTAAAATAAAGTAAAAATTATAATTTTTGTGTGACCTTTTATTTAAAATGTATGACAATAAATAAAAACATTGTAAATAATTTATTATAAGATATGTGAAACTAATTTTTGAAATCAAATTTTCATTAAATAAACAGTGTTTTAAAAAATTTAATTTAAAATGATGAGAAAAAATTTAAAATTATTTGTGTGAGCAAAAAATTAAACTATCTAAAATTAAATTAAATTAAATTTAAAGATAATAAAAAATATTAAAATTTTATGACTGTTTATTTTTATTGATAAATTAAAAATTTGAAATGAATTTGGAAAATGAAGTTGGAAATGTTAAATAAAAATCTAGGTAGTGTAATTTATAGATTTAATAACAGGTAAAAGTATTTTTTTCTAATAAAAACTTTATTGAAAATATAATTAAAATTTGAGAGGGTTTATTATTTATTTTTAATTTATATGAGAGAAGGAGATAAATAAAAAAATTATTAAGAGAAAAATAATTTATTCTCATTAAATTTATATGAAAAAAAACTATATATAGATATTTTGAAGTAATTAATTATAATAAGAATAAATTACAATAATGTTGTAACAGGATTTTATATTAAAATTAAAATTGGGAGAAAAAATTATAATAAATTATAGTATTGAAATTAGAATTAAATTTTGTATTTTAAGTTTAATAAGAAATATATGTAATAGCAAAAATGAAATAAAATTTTTGTGCATCTTTTACAAATAAATATTAATTAAATGGTTGAAAATTTTAAAATAAAAGTTAATTTATATGTAATGATAAATAAAATTGATTTTGAAGTTGTGTGGGAAGAGGATTTAATTACTGTAAATATTATGGTATCAGATTTCAGTTAAAATTCATCAAGATGAAAGGAATTATTTCCATTGATGATACTATTAAGAGCACTAATAACCCTACAATTCTAATTATAGTAATTTACTCACAAGCAAAAATGTTTTATTGCAAAAGGAGATTAACTTTGAAAAAAAGAAAATGCCAACTTATTACCAAGTCGTTGAATAATGAATTTTAGAAAAGTTCTAGAAAAGTTTGAATGTAAATATAATTTGAAACTATGATTAAATATTAAGTTTTGATAGAAATCTCGTAGAGCATCCATAAGGAATCACGGAAAATGAAAAGTTATTGAAAGCTAAATTTATTAGAACAATCAAGTAAATGGAATTTTAACAAGGTTTATAGTTTTAGTAATTGATAAAAGTTAAAAAAAAAACATTTGAGTTAGTCCTTTTCAAAATTAAACTCTTATAGTGTGATGGAAAATTTTAGAATATGTTATTTGAGTAACTTTAAAAGAAATTCAAATTTTAAAATTTTATGAGTGGCTGAAATTCTTAAAATTGGAATTTGAAATTCTTAAATAAAGTGGCCTTTGATCCTGCACCCCGTCATTTTTTTTTTAAATTTTAAGAATATCTTTCTGAGAAAAATAAGTTCTGAAAAATACTTTCTGAAAATATATTTTGAAATTTTTTTTAGAATATAAAATTTTATATTCTAAATAATATTTTTTAAAAATATTTTGAAAAATGTTTTTTGAAATAAAAAGATTTATATTTTAGAAAAAAAAATTCAGAATATATTTTTGAAAAGTATTTTTCAAAATATAAATTTTACATTTTAAAAAATATTTTTTGAAAACATTTTGAAAAATATATTCCAAAAGTTAAAGATAAAAATATTTTCGTGGTTTGGGTCATAAAAAGTATGTGTAGTGAGTTAGTGAGTTTTGAAAAATATGCGAGCAGTTAGGAGCGAGTCCTGTAAGAACGTGCGTTGCGCATTTTTTGGATTAGGTTTGGAGTAGTCCTGGAGTCTGAGAAGTTGATAGTTTACAACTGACATTTTAAATTATAATAATTTTATATCTGAAGGAATCAGAACAAGAATTTTGGAGATCGTATCGTGATATTAGTTGTACTAGTAATATAACATTTTGTTACGAAGCTGTATGATAATATATGATATGATAGCACATAATATAATAAATATAACAATATATGATAAATATTACACCTAAGTAATTTAATAGAAAGAAATCTCATATTCAACTTTTATTAGGTGGAATTCCAACAATTTTATTATTTGGGAATATATAGAAATCAAATTGAAGTATTTACTGTTTTGTAATAACCTATTAATACTCAAAGTCTCTTTTCTTTCTTTTAAATTTGGATTGCTTTTGAATGGAGACGGCACAAATATTTCAAGTGTCGGACTTAAGTAAGGTTTATATTGAAACAAAAGTTATTTTATAATATATTAATAAATAATACTAAAATTTTTTAGAAAACATCCGTTCAAATGTGATTACTTTCAATTTTTGAAAACAAAACATTGAGGACTGTTTTTAGACTCAAATTAGACATGGATGCGAATGAAAATAAAATTTGAAAAAGAAAACCTAGAGATGACTTTGTTTTTGGGTCTAAAATCTTGTAAACAACATTAAGAACTTAACAGAAGTCACGCCTTTCAGGAAGTAACTTACTGTCACCATATTGAACCCCTTAGAATCCTTTGAGAGCATGGATGAATAAAATATGAAAAAGGAACCTAAACAAAAATAGTTAATATTAATCAAAACGACAAATTTAAAATAGAGAGTAAACCTATACCAAGAGATTTTAAAGCATTTCAATAGGTCAAATTAAGAAAATGACATGTCATAACTTATAATGACAAATAACTACACCAAGCATGCAAGCAAAAACTAGAAACATGGAATGGAAGGAAGTGGTAATGTTAGAGGTATTTCCTGGTAAATTTATGCCAACAAGTTCAAGGTTGAACATATTTTGTAAAATGTAATTAAGAGTGCTTACTTTCAATATTTAAACCTTCAACAATAATATTTAAGGAACAATTAGTTTCATCAACCATCCACAATAGTCTAGCATTTAAACCTTCAACAATAATATTTAAGGAACAATTAGTTTCATCAACCATCCACAATAGTCTAGCATGTCAAAATGAAATGAAATTCTAACTTTCATCAATCAAACTTTAAATCAAATTTAAGATTACAGATTTAAGGTCTGAAAATCAAATCATAAAATTAAATTTTAAGCATTCTTTAAAGCATAGTTGTAGGCTTGTAGCTCAAACATTTTATTTGCAGTAAAAAAAAGTGACTCAGATTTAGAAAATGAACAAAGACCATTTAACAAAGCTTAACATTATAAAACAAGATGTAATGTACCACATATTTTACAACTAGGAAAACATAAATAAATTAATTCAATAGATGAAATTCCAGAGTCCTTTTAGATCATACAAACTCCTCTTTTTATAATTGCTATTTATTTATTATTTAATTGTCTTTATTACTTATTAATTAAAATTATAATCAAATCACCTTGAAACTTTTATTTGCTTAGTGAGTCATGAATTTAAGATTTAATACCAAAACTGTTATCTATGTGATGGACATCCTTACTTTATAAATCTATATTACTTTTGACTTTATAAATCTATATTACTTTTGACTCGGTACACAGAATTAAGTACGCCAATGCTTTGTTTAATCTATTAGGTAGATCTCCATCTATAACTTTCTTCACTTTCAATGACTTCAATGCATCCAATTACAGTCAAATGGGAAAGGTTGAAATTTGAGACCATAAGATATTTTACACCATTTTGTAAGACACAACATTCAACTGTCAAACTATTCAACTTGTGACATGTAGAAAATGGTTCAGCATAATCTCTGCCACTTGTACTAGAAGTGCAACAATCAAGGTGCAAGCTTTTTATTGCTGGCATGTTCAAAGATTCCGGAAGTACTATCATGAAAGGGTTACAAGAACTAACACAAACCTTAAGAAATGTCAAAGACTGACAGGAAAATATGTAAGGGCAAAACATAACATTGTGCAGCACATCATATTTCATGAGCCTATTGAGGGGCTGTGACAGAGCAGAACCGCGACGATTGAATTCAACATTATGTAGGGAAATGGAATGATCACGTCCAGATAAAACACGAAGACAAATTTGGTGAAATTGTTCGACATTATTAAAGAAGAGAGAGTTAAATGCAAGAGTAGTGAGATATTTCCAGAGATGCTTCCATCTTTTAGACAAGACACAAGTTTGAACAACAGATTTTGTGTCCATAAATTGCATAATGTGAAGCAGAACACAGTCAGGCAATTCACTCAGCCTGTCCCTCCGATCTTCTCTACCTCTTCTACTCCGTCTCTGTCTTTTCCTTACCATCACAAATTTGATTAAATGGGTCTTTGTCCATTTTTTGAACCTGAGATACTTTTTCTCACCACAAACAAAATGTTTTAGCTACAAGCTTACAACTATGTTCTAATGCTTAAAACTTAATTTTGTTATTTGATTTTCAGACCACAAATCTGTAATTTTGAATTTGGTTTAAAGTTTGATTGTTGAAAGGTAGAAGTTCATTTCATTTTGACATGACCCTCCTAAGATTTTGTGCTGAATTTGGTTTATTTTGTGCTGAATTTCAATTCGGTTTTGTTAATACTCAATTTGGTCTGGACAAAAAATAAAATAAAATAGAATAAATATTTTTGGTAAATTCTTAAAAATAATAATAATAATAATAATAAATTGTTTCTAATTAAGTCTCAAATATTTGAAAAAAATCAATCATTTAGTAAATTTTGGTTTTTGTTGTTATTTTCAAGAAAAAAATGAAAAAAAAATATTTTTGTTCTATTTTCAACAAATATAAAAAATATGGCTTAGATTTTTATTTTCTTTCTTCATTTAAAAAAATAAAAAAATACATATGAAATTTATGTTTACTTTATCATTTTATAAAGAAAATGTAAAAAAAAAAATATAGATAATGAAAAGTTCAAAAATAAAAATAAAAAAATTTATTAAAAAATAAAATGATGTTTTAGTCTGTTCTTTCATAAAAAAGAGGTTGATCGTAAACTTTAATTAAAAAGAACATTAGAAGTATGAAAAAGTCAAGGGATTAGAATTTTGTGGGACTATGTTTAAAAAGCAAAAAAATAAAAAGCCATAAATGCACATCATTAAAAGTATTTGCAAAAAGACAAATTTCTCACAGTTAATCAATGTCTACTTTCTTTCAATTTTACTATATAATTTCCACACAATCTTGTCCCCTACACAAAATCTTCAAAAACCACTACATTATTCCACCTTCACCTACAGGCTAAAAAAAGGGGACTGCGATGTTTCCTTGTGCAGCCAACCTAACCTGTGCAAAAGCTGCTTGGTCTTCACTGCTTAAAAGAACCATTTTTGACATCTTCTTCAGGGAACCCTCATAAGCGTGGCTCCACTCTTATCCTCACGGGGGAGAGAGCCCCTCATCCTCCCTCACCTTATACATTAGGTCATCACACTACTTCCTTTTTCCATCATGCCTCCCATGAACCCTCCATAACAACCCAAGACGCTACACCCCACAAACCCCACCAAACCACATTGTCGTCCAAAATGCCTCCTACATCAAGTAGCCCTCCTCTCATTCACTCCAACTTAAGCCACCTTGCACAACCACCTTGCCTCCATTCTCCTCACCCTAAAACAGCCCCAACTCAAGCCACCTTGCCTCCATTCTCCTCACCACAAAACAACCCCAACTCAAGCCACCTTATACCATCACCTTGCCTCGTTTCTCTTCCACCACAAAACAGTCCCCACCCAAGCTACCATGCACCTCCATTCTCCTCTCCCACAACAACCCATGCCACCATGAAACCCCACAAGCCACCATGTGCCTCCATTCTCCTCCCCCACAACAACCCATGCCACCATGCAACTCCTCCAAGCCACCATGCGTCTCCATTCTCACACGCCCCACACCAACCACCAAAGAAACCACCATGAAATGGTCTCCATGCACCTCTACCGTGCCACCACACACCTTCATAACAACCGCCCAAAAAACCAGCACCTACAACCACACCACTCTCATGCACCACATGCATGCGGGGTTACCATTTAATGCCACTCCCTTCTTTATTCTCTCTCCTGATTTCGTGTGCCATTTACGTGCATGTGCCACTCTCTTTTTTTAATTCTCTATATGTGTGCCACTTTAATGCATGTGGGAGCGACATTTTTACTCTTAGTCAAATGCAAGGCTAGTGAAAGTATAAAGGTTTTTATGTGTTAATTATATATACGTAGCTTCCATTTGTTTTGATTTTCATCTTATTATATTTTGTTTTCATTCATGTAGGGCCTACATGTACTAGTCCTTTCCTTTTCTTAAACCATGATTTTATTTGAGAGGCACATTAATTTTGTTTTTTCAACCATCTCTTTATTGTTTACAAATACATTATAATAAAATTTTGTTTTCTATAATTAAAAAATATAATTTTAGCAATAATTTTATATTCGATTTTTTTAATTGTTTTGATACGATAAATAAATTTCGATTAAATATCCAAATGATCGTACGCGTCATGCAGAGTTTAATTTGGAAAAGTTTCATTACCTGATCTAAATATTCAAATGACCGCACGTGTCAATGATATCTGTTACGAAACTTTTTCTCTCTCTAAAATTCACGAAAATATTTGATTTCACATTTTCTTGTACTTCTACCAATGAATCATAAATTTTCAAAAAAAATATAAGAATATAAAATTTTGAAAAATTAAAAATTATAAAACTTTCAAAAATTAAAAAATATCAAACATTCCAAACAATTAATTTTCTAACAAAGAACTACGTAGGAGCAAGGTCAAACTCTTATCAGGCCCCTAAAAATCAAAAAAGTATTTTTATTTGTTTTTATTTGCATTTTTGCCTCTGTCTTGGAAAATAAACATTTGCAAAACCACACTCGTTTTACTTATTTAATTAAAAAGTATCATCGTAAGACGGGCGTTGTGGGGGTGTTAATATCTTCCACTCCCGAACCTAGATCCGGTTTTTGCAAACTAGCCTTATCTTTGTTTTTCTGTTTTTTCATAGTTTTCCATAAAAACTATGGTGGCGACTCCTCTGTTTTGAAAACTTATTAATTTTTTTGGATCGTCGTCCCCGTCGTGATCTTGGTTGCGAGAGGTTCTTTGTTACTCTTATTTATCGCTGAATTGTTGAATTGATCTTTGTAATGTGAAGACCTTGCCTAAGATTAAATGCTAGAGTTAATAGAGTGTTAGTTTTTGTAACCATATGCTAAGTTCATGATGATAAATATGTGAGAGAATGTTGGCTGCTTCTGGACATATATATGCTAAATAGCTGATGAGTGTGTTGTTGTGGAACTATGGCCTAGTTGATTTCTAATGAAATACTTTCACTCACATACTTTTTGTTAGGTATTTAACTACAAGTCTAAATTTTACATAAAAAATAACAAAGAAAACTCACAAACCCAATATTTTAAGGTTTTGGGTTGAAGGGTGTCATTCCCTTGTGTGAGTCTTGCTCGGTTCTCAATTTGATCTTTCTAGTGTTTCTCCTTGATTCTATTTTTCTCTCAATTTGAGGAGGGAGTGTTCCAATATGGAGAGGGACTCTCACTTGAAGAGAAAATTGTTAGGTATCCAAGTGTGAGTCTAAGTCACATTGAGCGAAAATGAGAAAGTTGAACAACATATAAGAAAGAAAACCCACAAACTTAATTCCTTAAAGTTTTGGATTGAAAGTCATGTGATTCTTATGTGATTCTTTTGTATGGACAACCCCATTTGATATAATGTTTCCACCAGGTCCTTTTGTTCTTTTAAGTATCTTTTCTGTTCTTTTGGTTCTTCTTTATTTGTTTATAATTTGTTTTGGATATTATTTTTTTAATTATATTATACAGTTTTCTAGTATACATTTTGTCATGCACTTCTAATTTTTATATATAAGTGACATAATATATACATTTTTACTTGCAATACATTGTGTCTGAAACACAATTTTCATTATTTTGATGTTGGGGTCTTGATGATGGATGAGAAAAATATTCTGTTTACAATTGAATTGAGGCTGCATTAGAAAATTTTATACGGGTGCTTTTTGGAACAAAAATGAACACAACTGGCCCCCACGACCCAAGTCTAATTGCATAATACACATGTGATTTGAATAGTTATTAAGTGTATTTGGGACTTTATGTTTTATTGTCCCACTTCTCCTTTAATTAATTTATGTTTTTCTAGTTGTAAACGTGTGGTACATTACATCTTGTTTTATATGGTTAAGCTTTGTTAAATGGGTCTTTGTTCATCTTCTAAACCTGAGACACTTTTTCTGACCACAAACAAAATGTTTGAGCTACAAGCCTACAACTGGGCTTTACAGAATGCCTAAAACTTGATTTTGTGATTTGCTTTTCAGACCTCAATTCTGTAACCTTGAATTTGGTTTAAAGTTTGATTGTTGAAAGTTAGAAGTTCATTTCATTTTGACGAGATGAAACTATAATTGTTCCTTAAACCTGACATTATAATTTTATATGTTGACCATTTATTTTTGGATGAATTTTGATGTTGTTATTCTTTATTAGCACACGGAAGAACAATTGATGTAAAGCTTTTTATGTCATCACCCGAACCAGAATCCTACTACTCCTCTCGTCTCTCGTATTCTGGACTCATCAAACTATCATTTATGGAGTAGATTTGTTATTAGTGTCTTGAAGGCAAAGTACAAGGTCAAATTCATTCTTGGCACAATCACTTGTTTAACGAAAAGCGATTCAAAATTCTCAGTTAGAATTGATGCAATAATATAGTAGTTTCTTGGTTAGTTCACAGTGTCGGTTTCCATAAGACAGAGCATAACATGGATGGATATAACTAATATCTAAAATTATCTTAAAGTAAGCTACTTAGAGACCTCTCACGCATCTCAGATATATAAATGGAGATTACTTATTTGAGTTACTTATCTGAGTTAAGGAGATCTCACTACTACAGAGTAATTCACAAAGTTACACATCATTTAGGATAAACTCAACAATTTTAGACTAGATTCTGTCTGCATTTGCCAAGCTAAATGTACCTGTAATATTTCTTCCATCATCATCAAAAGAAAGCAACAAGATTCGGCTATGCAATTCCTTTGTGGACGCAACAATCAGTACAGTAACATAAGATCTCATGTTCTACTTATGAAACCTATACCTCCAATAACAAAAGTTCTCCTTCGTGGCACAACAAGAATGTCAATTGGCCAACAACGTTATGATCGCTAATGTGAATTACATCAATTCAAGTGTTAATTGCGGTTCTTCGTATTCAGTATACTCCTTGTGTACACAAAATGGTCACACATAATTTGTTCGCTACAAAAAGCATGCTCGCGGACACCGCTAACACTATCATACTTAGTATTAGTCAACAAACTAAGATAGTTTGACTTTTTAGTCTTATCAAACTTCTTGAACATGTTTCCTATGTCTACCAAAAATTTCTTAACATTTGTAGCTTCGGAGAAATATTATTCTTGATGGTCTTTTCCATGCTATGCTTCATGGTCATCAAACATATTTTACTGGAATGAGTCCATTTGTCATATTTCATTTCTCTTTAGCTGAAGATACATCAATAGGTACAAGAAGTTCATCTTTAGTAAGAGTAACATAACATATGAGATTGCTACGAATATAGTTTAATTGATTCCACCCAATTATCATAATTAGTTCCATTCAACTTGATCAAGGAACATATTTGCATAACAAAGTTGAAATTAAATATATCGACAATATCATATTAATCCATGGAAAATATTGAACTTTCAATCATAATATTATATTCTCAAAGCTATTATTACGAGAATATTAAAAACTTTAAGGATATAACTAACTACTCATTAAAAATTATATTAAAAATAAATAAACTGAAAAATAAATTTATTATTAATATAAATCTTAATGAAACAATAAAAACATAATATATAATAGAATAATGTTATTAACATAATCTGTCTCATAAATGTGAAATCAAAATTATGTAAAACTTCCAATAATTTTACCAACATAGGCGGCTTTCAATCTTAAATAATATTCAACGTTATTATCAAAGTATGTTTAAATAATAAATTTTCAAATAAAATTATCATTAATTTAAAATTTATTAAAACATAAAAAATTTAATAATTTTAATAATTACAAATTCATCATAACATACATATAAAAAGTTAATCAATTTATAAATTAATATTCATCCTTACAAGAGAAAATAATCATAATTAATCTCTTCTAAATTTTCTTCAATGTTAAGGACCACACATTTACTATCTTTCCTATCTCTCCTCTGATTTGCAATTTGTGGCAATTTATCAATTCTTGCAATTAAAGACATTTCATTCATATAAATATTAATGCAGATTTTCATTAATTTTAAAATTAAAAATTTCCTTTCATGTGACAAAGTGGGGCCTACGATACATTAAAATCCTATTCATTATTCCTTGCAATTCGTGCAGCCACTCTTTTGGTAAGCGAAAATCAAAACTTAGCATTTCAATTAATTGGCATGTTACGACATTAAAAAAATAAAAATAAATATATACAATGTGTCTCGTGATGGCAATCTTGATCCATCCCAATTATTATTTAAAATAATCAAAAAAATCTGGAATTGAATTGATCAATGGCCTGTGCCGTATAATGCAATGAATTTTGGTTTTCTAATCCTAACATATTTCATAGTAATTTTTTCTTGAAACATTATAGATAATTATTTAATTTTGCTTTTACGATAATTAAAATTGTAGAAAATTCTTAATTTTATTATAATTTCTAAATTAAAGTTTATGAAAATTGGGAGAAAATATTGTTAATTTAGAATCATAACTTTGAACAATTACGATACCAATTGATAGATATAATTTATAATTTTCATTTAAGTGATTATCACAAATAAATCCATCCGATTAAATAGGGATAAAAAAATTAAAACCTGAAATTAAAAAGCTTAAAGTCATCATTCTGGTGGGTTTATATCTTGATTATATGTGTACAAAATAAAGAGAATATAGATTGTATATGAATTGCTCTTAAATGTTAGTCGCATTATAAGATAAGTGTCTTATTTCATTTTTAAATAAGATAGAATAAAATAGCTGACTATTGGGTGATCACTTCTAATTATTAATTAATAATGGACCTAGTTCATCTATTATCAACTAGCCTAATTACATATATATTCATATTTCAAACAATATCATTTTACGTAACTTAATCAAATAATAACAATAATGGTTACATAATATTTTAACAATTAAATTAATATAGACAAAGTATTTATGTATGTCCATAAAGTAATTATTCTAAAATCATTAACCAAAATGATTGGTTTGCATACCTCCTTTCAAGTTTGGTAAAAATTGTAAACATATTTTGCTACTCAAACAAGACCAAGGTCAAAAAGTTAAGAATGCAACTACACACTCCAAATAAAGACAAGTCAAACTGAACGTATCTTTTAGATATCAAGATTTTTGTAGATACACTTGGGGCTATTGGTTCTCTCTAATTACACCAGATGAATACATCAAGATCATCTTAGATGGTCTTTCTGAGGAATATAACAGTTTTGTAACATCGGTAACTTCCCGTCTTGATCCATAACAAGTTGATGATATTGAAGCACTTCTCTTGGCTCAGGAAGAACTACTTGAAAATCATCGTTTTTGGATAACCAAACCATTTAAGCGAATCTTGCTTCTGGATCCCTCCCTAACAATGGTTCATCAAGGTTATCTAATGGATACTTTGTTTCACATAACAAAGGTGGATGTAGTAATTACAAGAACAATGACTTTCAAAAATGTAATTTTGGAAATAAGTATCATACGAAGAATTCATGGTCTTTGACAACTTTTTCTTCCAGTATAAAGATTTAGTGTCAAATATATAACAAGCTTGAGCATCCTACTTTAAGTTTTTGGAACAAGTATGATAATGGTAGTCTTTCACACATTTATGCAAACACGTCTCACTGCACTCTCCAAAATGACAAAACTGAAGCTTCTTTGCTGGACACACCATCTATCATTTTGATCCTTTGTGGTATGCTAATAGTGCAGCCGTTCATCATATCACAAATGACACCATTAATTTTACTAAGAAAACCTCATATCATGGCAATGATGTGGTGAAACTAGGTAACGACTCAGGTACAAAAATTACAAAAATACTAATATTGGTTCTGCACTCACACTGACACTGTTATTAAATTAAATCAGCTTCTTTATGTTCAAAATATCACTAAAAATTTACTGAGTGTGTCCAAATTTTCTAAGGATAATGATGTATTTTTTGAAATCACTAATTTTTGTTAAATCTTAGACTACCAACAGATTCTATATGGCAAGGAAAACTTAGAAAAGGTCTTTAGATTTTCCTCTTCCACACATCTCATCTTCTACTACTAATAACACAATTATATCTTCTCGAAATAGTGCATATCAAGTTGATGGGAAAGGCACAGTTATGCACAGTTACACAGCGGAATAATTACTCAAAAATATGCTTGAGAAATAAAACCTTTCCCACTTGAAAGAACCAAGAGAAGCTTAATCTACGGCAATCCAAAAATTTAGAGTCTAAAAATAAATAATATGCAAGAAAGAAGAGCACACCAAACTTTTAACGTGGAAACCCCCAATGAGAGAGACAAAAACCACGGGACCTAGTCCCGAAAAAATCTCCACTATAATATCAAAGAGCACATAGAAGCACTTATGAAAAGTAATCTTAGTTCTACTCACAAATAAATAGTGAAAAATGCTCAACAGACAAATAGAGCGTATTCAAACAGTGAGAGAAATAAAATTCTTAAAATACCATATTGATGCCGGTGGTGAAAAGAGCAAGAGGATGAAAATTCACCAAAAATAGAGCACAAATGAGTACTCAAACAACTATTGAAAGTAACCAAGAACTCTAGCAGGCAAAGACGACACAATCTATTTCTACTCTCTTTTTTTGTGTGGAATGTGAAACTTGCTGAGTCACTTTAGGTTATTCCCTTAAAACTTGTTGGACTGCCTCAATATTTTATTATTTTAAAATATAATGTTTTTGGGCCTAACTTGAGGAGGACCCACACAACAAACTCCCCCTCCGACTCAAGAGAGGTCATAATGCCAACCCAGAAATAAACCGACAAGTTTCAAACTTCCCTTTGGCAGAGTCTTTGTCATCATATCTGAACCATTGTCATCTGTATGAATCTTCTCAAGCTCTAATAGTGTAGAGTCCAAAATATCACGGATCCAATGGTACCGTACATCAATATGTTTAGATCTCCCATGAAAAGTAGGATTCTTGCCAAGATGAATAGCACTTTGACTAACACAAAATAAAACATACCTCTGCTGTTGAAAACCAAGTTCTTGCACAAATTTCTTCATCCAAAGTAACTCTTTACATGCCTTAGTGATAACAATGAACTCAGCCTCAGTTGTAGACAATTCAACACACTTTTGCAATCTAGATTGCCAAGCCACAACTCCTCATGCAAAGGTAATCAAATAGCCAGAAGTAGATTTCCTAGAATCAACATCCCTTGCCATATCAGAATTTGTGTAACCACAAAGAACAAGTTTCCCAATTCTAAAACACAGTTTCAAATTTGAAGTACCACGGAGATATCTCAAAATCCACTTGACAACTTTCCAATGCTCAATACCAGGATTTGAAAGAAAACGGCTAACAACACTAACAACATGAGCTATATCAGGCCTTGTACAAACCATTGCATACATTAAACTTCCTACTGCGGATGCATAGGGAACATGTTGCATATCATCTTTTTCTTTATCATTAAAAGGAGCTTGTCTGGATCTAAGCTTAAAATGTAAAGCTAGAGATGTACTTACAATTTTAGCTTTGTCTATATGAAAACATTGAAGTACCTTCTCAATGTACTTTTCTTGTGACAACCATAATTTCTTGGCTTCTCAATCACCGAAATATGCATGCCAAGAATTTGTCTTGCTGGTCCCAAGTCTTTCATTGCAAACGACTTGCTAAGCTCCTTTTTCAGGCTATTAATTCTAGATAAATTATGACCAACAATCAACATGTCATCAATATAGAGCAATAAAATAATGAAATCAGTATCAGAGAATTTCTGCACAAAAACACAATGATCAGAAGTAGTCTTTTTAAATCCCTGTTGGATCATAACTAACTCAAACTTCTTGTACCACTGCCTTGGGGCTTGTTTCAACCCATATAAACTTTTCTTCAGCTTGCAAACATAATTCTCTTTACCTTTCATCACAAAACCTTCAGGTTGCTGCATGTAAATTTCTTCCTCCAAATCACCATGAAGGAAAG